>MDTB01084687.1_pt1 | contig 14358 bp, 12 predicted proteins | sample 811161 | NCBI WGS metagenome assembly MDTB01 (sample SAMN05326650, study PRJNA326480) | marine metagenome | isolation source: seawater | place: Mediterranean Sea | collected 2009
TAAACGTTGAGAATGATTCTCAATAGTTTATAAACATTCTAAACTACTTGACTTCTACTTTGGACGAATTATAAAATAAGTTTAACGAGGAAATAGATTATGAGTAGTGAAATAAATAAAGAAATAAGTAAATGTCCATTTACAGGTGCTGGTACTCCAGCAAAGCATCCAACAGGAAAAGGTCAAACAAATAAAGATTGGTGGCCGAATGCATTAAACTTGAAGATACTAAGTCAACACTCTTCATTAGTAAACCCAATGGATAAAAAATTTAGTTACAAAAAAGAATTTAAAAAGCTTAACTATAAAGCTCTTAAAAAAGATTTACACAAATTAATGACTGATTCACAAGAGTGGTGGCCAGCAGATTATGGTCATTATGGACCATTTTTTATAAGATTAGCTTGGCATGCTGCTGGGACTTATAGAACAGGTGATGGTAGAGGTGGTGCAGGAACTGGAAATCAAAGATTTGCTCCATTAAATAGTTGGCCAGACAATGTTAATCTAGATAAAGCAAGATTGTTGCTTTGGCCTATTAAAAAAAAATACGGTAAAAAAATTTCGTGGGCTGATCTTTTTATTTTAGTTGGAAATGTAGCTTTAGAATCTATGGGCTTCAAAACTTTTGGTTTTGGAGGAGGCAGAGAAGATATTTGGGAACCCGAAGAAGATGTTTACTGGGGTTCGGAAAAAGAATGGCTAGGTGTTAATCGTTATAGCGGGAAAAGAGATCTTGAGAATCCTTTAGGCGCATCTCATATGGGTTTAATTTATGTAAACCCTCAAGGTCCTGATGCAAATCCAGATCCTTTATTAGCTGCGCACGATATTCGTGAAACTTTTGGACGTATGGCTATGAATGATTATGAAACAGTAGCACTTATTGCCGGTGGACATACTTTTGGAAAATCTCATGGTGCTGCCCCTGAATCACACAAAGGTCCTGAACCTGAAGGTGCAAAAATTCAAGAACAAAGCATGGGTTGGACGAGTAACTTTGGATCTGGTATGGGGGCAGACACTGTTAGTAGCGGCCTAGAAGGAGCTTGGACTGTCAATCCAACAAAATGGGACAATGGTTATTTTGATTTATTATTTGGACATGAATGGGAATTAACAAAGAGTCCAGCAGGAGCACACCAGTGGAAACCTAAACAGAATGGAATTGATATAAACATTGTTCCTGATGCACATATTCCTAATAAAAAAAATCCTCCGATGATGTTGACTACAGATCTTTCTTTAAGGATGGATCCTAAATATGGACCAATATCAAAACGTTTTCATGAAAATATGGATGAGTTTGCTGACGCATTTGGGAGAGCTTGGTTTAAACTTACACACCGTGATATGGGTCCTCGCGCTTGTTATTTAGGACCAGAGGTTCCAAAAGAAGAACTAATTTGGCAAGACCCTATATCAAAAGTTAAATACAAGCTTAAAAACAAAGATATTAATGCTCTTAAGGCAAAAATATTAAAATCAGGACTTTCTGTTTCTCAATTGGTATCCACAGCCTGGGCATCAGCATCAACTTTTAGAGGTTCAGACAAAAGAGGTGGAGCTAATGGAGCTCGTATTAGACTTGCACCACAAAAAGATTGGAAAGTTAATAATCCCCCCGAATTGTCTAAGGTGCTTAAAATTTTAGAGAAGATACAGAAAGGATTTAATACAAAAAGCAAAACAATTTCACTAGCTGATTTGATAGTTTTAGGTGGTTGTGTTGGAATTGAAAAAGCTGCCAAAAATGCTGGACAGAAGATAACAGTTCCATTCAAACCAGGTCGTGGAGATGCATCTCAAGACCAAACAGACACGCACTCTTTTGGTTTGCTTGAACCAAAAGCTGATGGTTTTAGAAACTATATTACAGCTAAATCTAATGGATCATCAAATAAACCCACTGTAACAGTTGAAGAAATGTTAGTTGATCGAGCACAACTAATGAAGCTTACTGCGCCTGAAATGACAGTTTTAATTGGTGGTATGCGCGTATTAGATACAAATTTTGATGGTTCAAAACATGGTGTGTTTACAAAAAAACCAGGTACACTTACAAATGACTTCTTTATTAACTTGCTTGATCTAAATACAAAATGGAAAGAAACTTCTAAAGATGAAATTTTATTTGAAGGAAAAGATCGTAAATCAGGCAAAGTTAAATGGATAGGTACTCGTGCTGATCTTATATTTGGATCAAATTCTCAATTAAGAGCATTAGCAGAAGTTTATGCTGACGAAGATTCTAAGCAAAAGTTTCTTGCTGATTTTGTTTCTGCGTGGAACAAAGTAATGAATCTGGATCGTTTTGATCTAAAATAAAATTTAAAGTCTTCCCCATAAACTTTCTTTTTTTACCCATCCAGTAAATTTATCAACTTTAATTTTACACCAATCTTTTTCACATTTTGAAATCAAACACAGTCTCCCTTTAGCTAAAATTAATAACGGTTTTGAATATACAGTTGGATTTTTAAAAACCATCAAATTTTTATCTATGGAGATAGCTGCTTTTTTCTTAGATAATTGAGAAATGTGAATCCAGCCACTGTTGTTTTCGTGATCTCTTATCTTCCTAAAATTATCAGACTTGTCTTGAACTAAAACAGGTAAATATTTTTTTTTATAAAAAATTTTTATTGGATGTTTGAATGATGGACCCTGTCTAAGATTAACTTTGTCATTTCTTAGGGTTAAAAAATACTCTTCAGCTGAGTACAAAAATACATTAGACAGAAATAAAAAAAATGAAATTAAAAATATTTTTTTTATCATTATCTTTTTACACATTCTTTTATACAATCTGGATTTCTAGTAAGCTTAACTTTTCTAAATTCTGTTTTTAAAGAATTAAAAATAATTATTTTTCCATGCATATTATCTTTAACATTAAGTATGGTTTTTATAACCTCATTTGCTTGTATAGTGCCAGCCATTCCAGCAAGAGTAGAAATAATTCCTTCTGTATCACAATTGTTTTCCATATCAGGTATTTCCTGCATAAAACATCTAAAACAAGGAGTTTTTTTTTTAAAATTAAACTTAAAAATTTGACCATCAAATTTGTTAATAGCAGCAGATATCAAAATTTTTTTATTTTTTAAACAATAATCATTAATTAGATATCTGCTTTTAAAGTTATCCGTTCCATCACAAATAATATCAAATTTATTTAAAATATCTTTTATATTTTGTTTATTAATTTTTTTTTTATAAACAAAAACTTTAATTTTCTTATTTATATTTTTAATCACTTTTTGAGCTTGATTTACCTTAAATTTACCAACATCTTTTAAATTAAAAAGAATCTGCCTATTTAAATTGCTAATATCAATTTTATCATGATCAACAATACCAATATTTCCCACACCTGAGTTTGCTAAGTAGAGTATTAAAGGACATCCTAAGCCACCAATACCAATTACTAAAACTTTAGCAGAAAAAATTTTTTTTTGACCTGCTACACCAATGTTTTTCAGAATTATTTGCTTAGAAAATCTTCTAAGATCGCTATTAGTAACTTTCATTATTTTGTTCCAGTTGAGCCAAAACCTCCATCGCCTCTAGATGTTGAGGGCAATTCCTTTACTTCTTCCAATTCTGCTTGAATTACAGGAGAAACAATCATTTGTGCTATACGCATACCGTTTTCTACAATAAATTTTTCTTTACTTAAATTAATTAATATTACCTTTACTTCTCCTCTATAGTCAGAATCTATAGTGCCAGGTGTATTTAAAACACTTATACCTTTTTTTGCAGCCAAGCCTGATCGAGGTCTTATTTGTATTTCAAAACCTTTAGGAATAGACAGAGAAAAACCCAACGGTATTATTACTTTTTCTCCAGGAAGTATTTCTATTTTTTTTTTGATGTTAGCGGCAATATCCATTCCAGAAGAACCATCGGTTTCATATTTTGGTATTACAGATTCTTTTGAGAGTTTTTTAATTAATATTTTTGTCATCAACTAAAAACTTATCTACTATTTTTTTTACAACAACAGAAGCGATATAGCTTTTTTTATTTCTTGGGATTGAATCGATTTTACCTTTCTTGTCTATTAAAGAGATTTTATTATAGTCAACATTAAAACCTGAGTTTTTTTTTGATACGTCATTAGCAATTATTAGATCACAATATTTTTCTTTGAGCTTATCTAAAGAATTTTTTATTAAATTTTCAGTTTCAGCAGAAAATCCAATAACAATCTTTGGTCTCAATTTATTATTTTTTCCAAGATAGCTTAAAATATCTATATTTTTTTCTAATTTTATAGAGTTAAGATTATTTTTTTTAATCTTGTTTTTACTAAATTCTTTGACCTTAAAATCTGAAACAGCAGCAGCACATACAGCTATATCTACTGGCAGCAGTTTTTTAACTTGGTTAAACATTTCGTCAGCCGTTTTTACTTTTTTTATTATCAAGCCTTTGGCAGCCCCTGTTTCTGAGGGTCCGATAATCAAAGTTGTTTTTATACCAATTTTTGAAAGAGCTAATGCTATTTCATAACCCTGTTTTCCACTAGATTCGTTAGAAATATATCTTACAGGATCTATATATTCTCTTGTAGGCCCAGCTGTTACCAATGCACTTATCTTTTTTTTTTTTAAAATATTTTTATTTTTAAAATAATCAACCAAGTAAGAATATATTTGTCTAGGACTTGACATTTTTCCTTCCCCGTATTCTCCACATGCCATTTCACCTGTTACAGGACCTATAAATTTATAACCATACCCTACCAATATTTTAAAATTATTCTGTGTAGCTTGATGAAGCCACATTCTTACATTCATAGCAGGCACCAAAACAATATCTTTGTTGGATGCCAAAATTACTGTACTAGCCAAATCTTCTGCTTTACCCAAACTTAACTTGGTCATAAAGTTTGCGGTAGTTGGCAATACTAAAATGATGTCTGCCCAACGTGACAAAGAAATATGATCAATTTCAGATTCATTATTTACATCAAAAATATCTTCGTAAACTTTGTTGTTTGTTAAAGAAGCAATAGATAAAGGGGTAACAAAATTTTTTCCGCTTTTAGTTAATATAGTTTTTATTTCTACATTATTTTTTTTTAGTAATCTTATGAGATCCAAAGTTTTATATGCAGATATCCCTCCGCCAATTATAAGAAGAATTTTTTTATTTTTTAATGACATTTATGCAATTAAAATACTAATAAAATAAAAATTACAACAACTAAAACACTAATAATTATATTATTTCTTAAACTTTTTAATTTCATTTCCTCTATTTCTAAACCCTTATTAGATTTAACTCCTAAATTAAGTTTTCCTTCTGCTATTAGCTGCAAAGCATAGTTGGCTTTATCCATAAAGTCTGGAAAGTCAGGTATTCTTTTTAAGATTTCGGCAGAGGTATTTACAGCTTTATCAATATTGGATTGTGGACTTTTAAAATCTTTAATCCAATTTTCTAAAACTGGCTTGGATACTTCCCATATATTGGTTTCAGGATATAATTTTCTTGCAACTCCTTCTACTACAACCATAGTTTTCTGTAGAAGTAAAAGCTGTGTTTGAGTCATCATATTAAACTTTTCTGTAATTTCAAATAATTGTGATAACAAACTGCCTCCAGAAATATCTTTAATAGACTGACCAAATATTGGTTCTCCTACAGATCTTAAAGCTTGAGCGAATTCTTCTTTGGAAGCTTCTTTTGGAACTAAACCTGCTTGAAAATGAACCTCTGCAACTTTTACATAGTCTCTTTGGGTAAAACCATAAAGAATCTCAGCCAAGTATTTTCTGTTATTTTTATCTAATCTTCCCATTATTCCAAAATCTACTGGGATTATATTTCCTTCTTTATCTACAAATAAATTTCCTTGATGCATATCTCCATGAAAGAATCCATCCTTTACAGCCTGTTTCAAAAAATGTTGAATGAGATTTTTTGCAAGATTTTTTAAATCAACACCCAATTCTTTTAAGTTTTTATACTCTCTTATTGGAGTTCCGTTTACCTTATCTAATGTTAAGACTCTTTTTGATGTATAATTCCAGTAAATTTTAGGAACATTAAATCCTTCATCATTCTTTGTATTTTCATATAGTTCGTTTGCAGCTGCAGCTTCAAATCTTAAATCCATTTCTATATTTGTAATTTCTCTTAGAAGGTGAACCACTTCTATAAGTTTTAATCTTTTAGTTTTTGAAACTAGGTTTTCGATTATGTATGCAAGCAACATTAAAGCATCCAACTCTTCATTAAATAATTTTTCTATATTTGGTCTCAAAATTTTAATTGCAACCTCTTTTTCTTGACCATTAACTTTTATTTTTGCTATATGAACTTGTGCTATTGATGCTGCCGCTATAGGCTCACTTAAATTAATAATTTCATTAAACTGTTTCTCACCAATTTCTTTTTTAATTATTTGTTTTGACAACCTAGTATCAAAGGCAGGCAGTTTATCTTGAAGTTTTGCCAAATCGTTTGCAAGTTCATCACCTATTATATCTGGCCTTGTTGCTAGAAACTGTCCTAATTTAATAAAAGTTGTTCCCATGCTTTCAAGAGCATCACATAATTTTTTACCAGACTTTTTTGAATCTTTAAGTAAATTTTTTTCTGATCCTAGAGACATCAGATTAAAAAATAATTTTATTAGAAATGGAATATTGTAAATTTCATTTATTGTTTCGATTGCACCAGAAGATGCTAACTTTCTTGCAATCTTGAATAATTGAAAAACTCTTATAAACATTTTTAAATTTTCCAGCCTGAGTGTATAGCAGAAATTCCATTAGATAAATTTATGAATTCAACTTTTGAGAAGCCATTGTTCCTCATTAATTTTGATAACTCTTTTTGATTATAAAACTTTTCAATGCTTTCTATTAGATATTCATATGGCATTGAATTTCCAACTACGTACTTACCAACCAAGGGTATAATTTTTGAATATTTCTTATATAAATCTTTTAGTATTTCGTTTTCTACTTTTGAAAATTCTAGACACATGAACCTTCCTCCAGTTTTTAATACTCGATATGCTTCTTTTAAACAAAGATTCACATCAGAAACATTTCTTATTCCAAAACTTATTGTATAAAAATCAAATTTGTTTTCCTCAAAGTGAAGATTTTCTGCAGAATGACAGTACCATTTTATATTTTTAAAATTATTTAATTTACTCTTTCCCATGTTTAACATCTCTTTGTTGGGCTCTACACAAGAAATCTTACTTTTTCTAAAAGTTTTTTCGGAAAAAATCTTTGCTATATCGCCTGTTCCTGAGGCAACGTCTATTAAAGAACTATTGGGTTGTGGATTCATCCAATCGATCATATTTTTTTTCCATAACCTATGTATTCCTAAAGACATTAGATCGTTCATAAAGTCATACTTTTTATGAACTTTGTCGAAAACTGAGTGAACTAGTCCTGTTTTTTTTTGATTGTAGAAATTCATTAAGAAATTATATGTCAGAATTACCTGAAGTTGAAGTTGTTAAAATAGATTGAAGTTGACCCTAATATTCTAAGGATATATACACATGTAAATTTATGCCAAACACAAAATCAGCAGCTAGAAGGGTGAGAAGAGTTAAAAAGCAGACTTTTGTTAATCGTCTAAGAAAGAGCAAATATAGGTCTGCCGTCAAACATATGGAAGTTCTCATAAAATCTGGAAAAAAAGATAAAATAAAATTGTTTTTTCCAAAATTTCAATCAATTCTCATGCAGGTTGCGAAATCTGGTACAATAAATAAAAAAACTGCTTCAAGAACAATTTCTAAAATTTCTAAAAGAATCTCAATTCAAAAAAGTAAATAAATCAATTTTAAGTTGTAAAATTTTTTTTAGATATAATAAATTTTTTTATTATCAAACTACATATAGATATTTGAATTGTTAAGTTGTAATAATTTTTCGTAAAAAACATTATTAAAAAAAATTTTAAGAAATTCTATTTCAACGATAAACATACAACCTGAATCGATTTTTTTTTTAAAATTCAAAAATATTTCTTGAATAAATTAAATTTAAAAAATAATAATGAATTTCAATTTATTTAATTACATGGATAAAAAATCTGTTCAAGCTAGTAATGTTTTTGTTTTAGAGGAAGAGAAAACTCTGAACTGGTCAGAAGTTCAAGACTCTTTTGAAAAGAGTTTTGGAAAAGAGATTTATACAAGTTGGTTAAGCAACATAACTTTGTTAAAAGAATATAATGATTATCTGGTTCTAGGCGTTCCAACACGATTTTTTAGAGATTGGATAGTTTCAAGATATTTGGACAGAATACTTAAACAACTAAAATCTTTTAAATTAAGCTTAATTAGAATTGAATTTAAGATACTGGAAGAAGGTAAGGCTTCAATAGCAGTTAACAACAAAAATAACGATTCAAGCTCAATCTCAGAAATCCAAGATTCAATATTAAATTATAATCGTCTTAATCCAAATCTTAATTTTGATAATTTTATAAAAGGTTCTAGTAATGAGATAGCTCTATCTTCTTCAAAAAGAATATGTGAACAAAATTTAAGATATAATCCTTTGTATATTTATGGTGGTGTTGGTTTAGGCAAGACACATTTGTTAAATGCTATCGGACTTGAATTAAAGAAAGAAACTAATGTGATGTTTATTTCTACGGAAAGATTTATGTATCACTTTATAAAATCTATTAAAAAAAACGACATGGTAAATTTTAAAGATTTTTTTAGAAAATCTTCTGTTTTTATAATTGATGACATACAGTTTATTAGCGGCAAAGAAGGTCTTCAGGAGGAATTTTTTCATACATTTAACAGTTTAATGGAAAAAAGTTCACAAATAATTGTTTCAGCTGATAGGCCACCAGCTAAACTTGATAGAGTTCAAGAAAGAATTAAATCCAGACTGTCTGGAGGACTGATAGTAGATATAGAAAGTCCTGATTTAGAACTTAAAACAAAGATCATAAAAAGAAAAATAGAGGATAATCAAAATCAATTTGGAGAATCTTATAACATAGATGACGATGTAATTAATTTTATAGCCAATGAATGCAAAACAAATATTAGAGGATTAATTGGTATTTTAAATAGAATATTAACTTTTGGAAGAATACACAAAAAAACTTTGAATATTAGTGATTGTAAAAATATTTTAAAAGATATTTTTAGCCAACAAAGAGTTATTACAGTAGACAGAATTCAAAACATAGTTTCAAATTTTTTTAATATATCTTTAAATGAAATGCTTTCACAGAGAAGGTCCAGACCTCTCGCTAGGCCGAGACAAATAGCAATGTATTTAGCAAAAAAGATGACAACACGTTCTCTTCCAGAAATCGGTAGGCGTTTTGCAAATAGAGACCACACAACAGTTATTCATGCAGTTAAAACTATTACGAAATTATCGCAAGAAAACGAAGAAATGAACAAAAACATAAACCAGATTACTAATCTGTTAATGAAGGAATAAAATAAATGGAGTTCTCAATTAAAAGAGACGCATTGTTAAAATCATTAAATCTTGCCCAGGGTATCATAGAGAAAAAGAACACACTTCCAATCCTCTCAAATGTTTTACTAAAAGCTGAAAATAACAAGCTTTTTATAATCGCCACAGATTTGGATTTAGTTTTTTATGATGAGATAGACGAAATCAAAATTAAACAAGAAGGAAAAACAACTACATCAGCAACGATTTTGTACGATATTCTTAGAAAAATATCGTCAGACTCAGAAGTTTATTTTAGCCTAAAAAGCGAAAATAAATTGAGTTTAAGAGCAGATAATTCAGATTTTAATTTGTTATGTCTTCCTACAGAAAATTTTCCAAATTTTGCTGATGATTTTGAAGGCAGTGAAGTCATTATAGATAAATCAAAATTTTTATCACTTATAAACAAAACTAAGATATCAATTTCAAATGATGATACTCGTCATTATTTAAATGGAATATTTATTCATCCGACAGAATCTCAAAACAAATCTTATCTTACAGGCGTGGCTACAGATAGTCATAGGCTTTCTTCGAGTAGCGTAGAAATTGAAAAAGGAAAAAAATTTTCATCACTAATTTTACCAAAAAAAACTGTTTATCAACTCTCTAACTTACTTCAAGAATCAGACAACAAGGTATTTATGCAAACTAGTGATACAAAAATTCAATTTAAGATTGGAAAAACTAGATTAGTTTCAAAAGTGATTGATGGAAAATTTCCAGATTATAGAAAAGTTGTTCCAACAAACAATGATAAAACTTTGACAGTTTTATCAAAAGATTTTGTGAATTCAATAGAAAGAGTAGCAACAGTATCTTTGGATAGAAAAGAGGGAGTTAAGCTGGTTCTTAATAAAGATAAAATAAAACTGTCTGTAAATAGTACTAATTCTGGTGAAGGAAATGAAATAATTAATGCAAATTATGATTCGGACGAGCTAACAATAAGTTTTAATTCTAGATATCTAATAGATATTGCTTCTGAAATTGAAGATAAAAATTTAAAGATGAGCTTAAAAGATTCCATTTCTCCTGTTTTAATCGAAGATAGTTCTGACAAGAATAGCTATTATGTTATAATGCCGATGAAAATTTAATAATACTCATTTTAACTTTTTTTTTTACATTTCAGCCTAAAAAGCTTGGTAATCAAGATTAATTTAAGGTTTATATTTAGGTTAGTTTTATATAATTGAAAAAAAATGCTATAATTCATCATCTTTATTCAACACTCAAATGTCAAAAAATTTAGAAAAGACAAATAATAAGACCTACGGAGCAGACTCAATTAAAGTATTGAAAGGTTTGGACGCCGTTAGAAAAAGACCAGGAATGTATATTGGCGATACTGATGATGGCTCAGGTCTTCACCATATGGTTTTTGAGGTTGTAGATAATGCTATAGACGAAGCATTGGGAGGTTATTGTAAAAATATATCTGTGGGCATAAACAATGATAACACTATTACAGTAGAGGATGATGGAAGAGGTATACCTGTCGAGATACATAAAGGAGAAAAGAAATCTGCTGCAGAAGTAATAATGACCCAGCTTCACGCAGGAGGAAAATTTGACCACGAATCCTATAAAGTATCAGGTGGTTTGCACGGAGTGGGAGTGTCAGTTGTAAATGCGCTGTCAGAAAAATTAGAGTTGAATATTTTTAGGGATAATAAAGAATATAGCATTGTTTTTAAAGATGGAAATACAGTTAAGCCCTTAAAACAGATTGGAAAAACAAAAAAAACTGGTACAAAAATTACTTTTTTACCTTCGAAGAATGTTTTTTCTTCAACTAAGTTTAGTTCAACAATTTTACAAAAAAGAATGAGAGAGTTGGCTTTTTTAAACAAAGGTATTAATATAACTTTAAAAGACAATACTACTTCTAAGCCAAAGGAATTTATCAATAAATATGAAGGCGGTATTTTAGAATTCGTAAAATTTATTAATCAAAAGAAACCTATTTTAGTAAATAAAAATGAGAAAGAGGTTTTTAAAAAACCTATATTTATTTCAGCACAAAAGAATAATGTAATGGTCGAATGTTCTTTGGAGTGGAATGCGGGCTATTCAGAAGAAGTTTTGGCTTTTACAAACAACATACACCAAAAAGATGGAGGAACTCATTTATTGGGATTTAGAAGTGCTTTAACCAGGGTTATTAATAAGTATTCATCAGAAAAAAATACCAACAAAAGAAATAAAGTAACCCTGTCTGGTGATGATATCAAAGAAGGTTTGACAGCAGTCTTGTCTATAAAAATGCAAGATCCAAAATTTTCGTCTCAAACAAAAGATAAATTGGTGTCTTCTGAAATAAGACTAGTAGTAGAAAGTATAATTGGTGATAAAATTTCTACTTGGTTTGATCAAAATCCAGGAGTGACAAGATCTATTTTAGAGAAAATTACTCAGGCAGCAATAGCGAGAGACGTAGCAAGAAAAGCAAGAGACAACGTGAGAAGGAAAGGCGCTATCGAATTATCTGGCTTGCCTGGAAAACTTGCAGACTGCCAGATATCTAAAAAAGAAGGAACCGAACTTTTTATAGTTGAGGGAGATTCTGCAGGCGGTTCAGCAAAACAAGGAAGAATGAGAGAATATCAAGCAGTGCTTCCTTTAAGAGGAAAAATTTTAAACACTTATGTGGGAAACGGTGTTAGAAAAAATGGAATTAATGGAAATGTTGACGATCATAAAACAAAAGCTTTAGCTAAAATGATGTCTTCAAGTGAAATAGTAACACTTATTAATGCTCTTGGAACAGGCTCAAAAGATTTTGATTTAGAAAATTTAAGGTATGACAAAATCATAATAATGACGGACGCTGATGTTGACGGATCTCATATTAGAACTCTTCTCCTAACTTTTTTTAACAATAGTCCTTTTAATAAATTAATTGAGAACGGACATCTTTATTTAGCTCAACCTCCATTATTTAAAGTTACAAAAGGAAGTAAGATTTTTTATATCAAAGATGAAAAAGATTTAGAAAACCATATTCTAAAAACATCAGAAGGAAATAATAAAAAAATAAAAAGAGGATCTAAAGAATTTATAAAGTTTATGGAAGAGCAAAAACAAAAACTTTCTATACAGAGATTTAAAGGTTTGGGTGAGATGAATCCAAAGGAACTTTGGAAAACAACACTAGATCCAGAAAATAGAACGTTATTAAAAGTGCAATATTCAAAAGGGACTAAGGAAAAATCAAAGGAAGATCAAAAAATTATAGAAATATTAATGGGTGACGATGTTGCTCCTAGAAAAGATTTTATAACCACTAATGCTCTAGAAGTTGATAATTTAGATATATAGTTTCATGAATTTAGATGAGCTCTTCATAAAAGAAGAGAATCCGCAATTAGAAAGAAAAACTCTAACCCTTTTAAGATGGATAGCAATTGTAGGTCAAATAGTAACAATTTTAATTGTTTATTTTTTATTTAAATTTTCACTACCTATTATTCAATGTTTATTAATAATTACTCTAGGAACAATAAGTAATATTTATTTACAATTTAGTATTAAAAAAAATGAATTAAGTAATTTAGAATCTACAATTTTTTTATTGTATGATATTTTTCAACTAAGTTTATTAGTATTTTTAACTGGCGGTATAAAAAATCCTTTTTTAATTTTTATTGTTATACCTGCTATTGTAGGTTCAACCTTACTAAGTTTAAAATCCACATTTTTTCTGTCATTCTCTTCAATCTTTTTTATAGTAGTATTGACTTTTTCTCCTTTACCATTGCCTCATCCAGGAAATTTACACTTTCATGTACCTGATTACTATTTGTACTCAATACCACTAGCAACAATTATTATTTTAGTTTTTTTATCTTATTTCGGCGCTAGGTTTGGTCTTGAGAGAAAAAAAAGAGTAGAAGCGTTAAATAAATTAGAATTAATAATGGCAAAAGAACACGAACTAGAGTCAATCGGCTATCAAGCTGCAGCAGCAGCACATTCGTTAGGAACTCCTCTCTCTACTATAACTGTAATAGCAGGAGAACTTAAAAAAGAAATTCTTAAAGATCCCAAGCATGCAAAAGATATCGATTTGCTCATAAGTCAAGCTAAAAGGTGCAAAGAAATTCTTAAGAAAATATCTTTAAATCAAATGGGTAATGACAAATTCATTAGCAATGTATCTTTAAAGATTTTAATGAATGAAATTTCAGATTCATTCACGGAAATTTCTGATAAAAGAATAAATATCAATTTAAATGAATATAAAAATGATATCTCAATTAAAAGATCACCAGAAATTACTTATGGAATAAGAAATTTTTTCGGAAATGCAGTAAAGTACTCAAAAAGTGAGATAAATATTAACCTAATTACTGATAAAAAAAAAATAAAAATAATTATTACCGACAACGGCCCTGGTTTTCCAAAAGATATTTTAGAGAATATTGGTCAGCCATATTTAGTTTCAAGTTCAGCTGTTTTGAATGAAAAAAGAGGTTTAGGACTAGGAACCTTTATAGGAAAAACGCTTCTTGAAAGAAGCAGGGCTTCTCTAAAATTTTCTAATTTAAAAAAAGGAGGAGCTAAAGTTGATATAAGTTGGGATATCTCTGATATTACAATTTAAAATTAACAAATTTATAAGAAAGTATCTTGTAAACCAATTTTGCAGCCAAGAAGTTATAACTTTGAAAACCTTTTATTGGCGATAGTTCATTAACGTCTGCGCCAATTATTTTTGCGTATTTGGATGCAATTTTTATAATCTTCAATGTTTCATCCCAAAACAATCCTCCTGGTTCTGGAGTCCCAGTAGCTGGCATTAAACTTGAATCAAAACCGTCAACATCAAATGTAATATAAACATTTTTATTTTTTATTAATCTTTTAA
>MDTB01141900.1_pt1 | contig 14356 bp, 16 predicted proteins | sample 811161 | NCBI WGS metagenome assembly MDTB01 (sample SAMN05326650, study PRJNA326480) | marine metagenome | isolation source: seawater | place: Mediterranean Sea | collected 2009
ATAAATAAAACCTACTGTAAGTATGAATAAAAAAATCATCATTGAGGTAAAACCAAATATTCCAATGTTGCCCAATGAAATTGCCCAAGGAAATAAAAATGCTATTTCGAGGTCAAAAATTATAAATAATATTGCGACTAGATAAAATCTTACATCAAATTCCATCCTAGAATCTTCAAAAGGTTCAAAACCACATTCATAAGCTGACAATTTTTCAGGGTCTGGGTTGTTTGGAGCTAATATAAAATTTATTAGGACAAATGCACTACTTAATCCTAGTGCTATTACTAAGAATATTATTATTGGCAAATAATCTTTTAAAAAATCTGAAAGCATGTTGAATCTTTATAGCAGCTTTTACATTATCTTGAAGGGCAGTAAAGGTCACAATTTAACAATAATTAATAGATTTTTGAGAAAAGTGGCGGGAGTGAAGGGACTCGAACCCTCGACCTATCGCGTGACAGGCGATCGCTCTAACCAACTGAGCTACACCCCCACTTTATCAGTTTTGGTGGGCAGTAAAGGACTCGAACCTTTGACCCCCTCGGTGTAAACGAGATGCTCTACCAACTGAGCTAACCGCCCAAAACAGAGCTACTCTTACAACAACGTAGGGATAATGTAAATTAATAATTAATAAGCTTTTATTATTGAATGCTAGCTTGCGACTCGTCTTTTCCTGATTTTGATAAATTTTCAACTTCTGTCCACTCAACTCTTTTTAATTCTTTAGTAAGAGCAATCTTTAAAACTTCATCAGCATTTTCAACAGGTGTAATTTTTATATCATCTATAATTTTTTTTGGCATATCCACTAAGTCTTTTTCATTGTCTTTTGGAATAACCACTTGTTTAATCCCTGCTCTATGGGCTGCTAATAGTTTTTCTTTTAATCCACCGATAGGTAAAACTTGCCCTGTAATTGTAACCTCCCCTGTCATCGCAACATCTTTCCTGACAGGTATCTTGGTGATAGCTGAAACAATTGATGTAACCATACCTACTCCTGCTGAAGGACCATCTTTAGGAGTTGCTCCTTCTGGAACATGAATGTGAAAATCTTTTTTTTCAAATAATGGAGGAATTATTCCATATTCAAGACTTTTTGATCTTACAAAAGATTTTGCTGCTTTGACAGACTCTTGCATTACGTCACCTAATTTACCAGTAATTTGCATTCTACCTTTACCTGGCATTATAACAGTTTCAATTTTTAATATTTCACCGCCATACTCTGTCCAAGCTAGACCAGTTACAATACCGATCTTATCCTCATTCTCTAGCTCGCCAAATTTAAATTTCTTAATTCCTAAAAAGTCTGAAAGATTATTTTCATTTACACTTACATTTTTTTCTTCTTCAGAAATAATTTTTTTTACAACTTTTCTAGCTACTTTAGATATTTCCCTCTCAAGATTTCTAACTCCAGACTCTTTTGTGTAATTTCTGATTATTTCTTTAATTAATCCATCAGATATATTCATCTCATTTTCTTTAACACCATTATCTTTTATTTGTTTAGGTAAAAGATATTTATTAGCGATGCTTATTTTTTCATCTTCGGTATAACCTGCTAATCTAATTACTTCCATTCTATCTAAAAGAGGTGGTAAAATATTTAATGTATTTGCTGTAGTTACAAACATTACATCTGATAAATCATAATCAACTTCTAGATAATGATCGTTAAAAGTAGAATTTTGTTCAGGGTCTAGAGCCTCTAATAAAGCAGAAGATGGATCTCCTCTATAATCATTTCCAATTTTATCAATTTCATCAAGTAGAATTAATGGATTCTTAGTTCCTGCTTTTTTCATCAATTGAATAATTTTACCAGGAAGAGAACCTATGTATGTTCTTCTATGACCTCTAATCTCAGCTTCATCTCTAACTCCACCTACTGACATTCTAACAAATTGTCGATTTGTTGCTTTAGCTATTGATTTACCAAGCGATGTTTTTCCAACACCAGGGGGTCCTACTAAACATAAGATGGGCCCTTTAATTTTTCCCATTCTTTTTTGAACAGCCAAAAATTCGATGATTCTTTCCTTAACCTTTTCTAATCCAAAATGATCTTCATCTAATGTTTTGGTTGCTTTATTTAAATTAATATCAACCTGATCTTTTTTAAACCAAGGTATATCAGTCATCCATTCTAGATAATTTCTTACTACTGTGGCTTCAGCAGACATTGGACTCATATTCTTTAATTTTTTTAATTCTGCCATACACTTTTTTAAAACATCTTTTGGCATTTTAGCTTTTAGTATTGCTTTGTTTAAGCTGGTAGACTCATCCTTGCCTTCTTCTATTTCACCTAATTCTTTTTGAATAGCTTTAAGTTGTTCGTTTAAATAATATTCTCTTTGGGTTTTTTCCATTTGTGTTTTAACTCTGCCTCTTATTCTTTTTTCAACACCGATAATACTAGTTTCATTTTCCATAATCTTGATTATGAAATTAAGTCTTTTTTTAACCTCTAAAGTTTCAAAAATTTGTTGCTTTTCTGAAATTGAAGCATTGATATGACTTGCGATATTGTCTGCTATTTTTGAAGCATCTTTTAAAAGTTTGATATTATTAATAGTTTCACTAGAAATTTTTTTATTTATTGATGTTAGTTTTTCAAGTCTTCTTACAGCTGTAATTGCAAGAGGTTGAAGATCTTCTTCTTTTTCAATTTGGTCATTTTGAACTGAGTAAGTAGCATTTATAAATTTATCTTCATCTTTAAAGTCTAAAATTTTTACTCTTTTAATGCCTTCAACTAGAACTTTTACAGTCCCATCTGGTAATTTTAAAAGCTGGAGTATGTTTCCTTCACAACCATAATTAAAAATATCATTTTTTTTAGGATCATCTACTTCTGAATTTTTTTGAGTAACTAAAATTATTTTTTTATCTTTTTTCATCACTTCATTAAGTGCTGAAATTGATTTATCTCTTCCAACAAATAAAGGAATTACCATGCTTGGAAAGACAACAATATCTCTTAACGGTAATAGTGGTAAAGTTAATTTGACATCCATAATCTAAATATGGATATTAATATTAATATTGCAATAGATATTATTTATTTATTAACGTCGATTTACGCTGCTGTTGTCTTATTTGAGGCTATCTTATTGTTGTTTTTTGAATGAACTATTACTGGCTGTGATTGACCTTTAGCCGCACCAGAGTCAATTATTACCTCTTCAACATTATCTTGGATAGGTAAGTCATACATTGTTTTTAACAAAATATTTTCTAGTATAGACCTAAGACCTCTAGCGCCTGTTTTCTTTTTAATTGCCTTGACTGCAATTTCCTTAATTGCACTATCTTTAAAAGTCAATTTCGCACCTTCTAATTTAAATAATTCTTGATATTGTTTAATAAGTGAATTTTTTGGTTCTAAAAGAATCTTAATTAAAGATTTTTCATCTAAATCCTCGAGTGTAGCTAAAATTGGTAGTCTTCCAATAAACTCAGGTATTAAACCATATCTCAATAAATCTTCAGGTTCTAAACTTTTCATCCATTCACCTGTTTTTTTATCTTCAGTATTTCTTACTTCTGCACCAAAACCTATTGAAGTTCCTTTATCTCTTTGTGATATAATTTTATCTAAGCCTGCAAATGCTCCTCCACAAATAAAAAGTATATTTGTAGTGTCAACTTGTAAAAATTCTTGTTGTGGATGTTTTCTTCCACCTTGAGGAGGTACACTTGCTATAGTGCCTTCCATAATCTTTAATAAAGCTTGTTGAACACCTTCACCAGAAACGTCTCTTGTTATAGATGGATTTTCTGATTTTCTACTAATTTTATCGACCTCGTCAATATATACAATTCCTCTTTGTGCTTTTTCTACATTATAGTCTGCTGCTTGTAGTAATTTTAAAATAATATTTTCAACATCTTCACCCACATATCCTGCTTCCGTCAATGTGGTAGCATCAGCCATAGTAAAAGGCACATCTAAAATTCTAGCTAATGTTTGAGCTAATAAAGTTTTTCCACATCCTGTCGGTCCTAATAATAAAATATTAGATTTAGCAAGCTCAACTGTTTTGCTTGTTTTGGTTTCATAATTTAATCTTTTATAATGATTATGAACAGCGACTGATAAAACTTTTTTTGCATGTTTTTGTCCAATAACATAATCATCTAATACTGAGCAAATTTCTTTAGGTGCGGGTAAACCATCTTGATGTTTAACAAAAGTATCTTTGCTCTCCTCTTTTATAATATCCATACATAGTTCAACACACTCATCACAGATAAATACAGTTGGTCCCGCAATAAGTTTTCGTACTTCGTGTTGACTCTTTCCACAAAAAGAGCAGTAAAGTATATTTTTATTATTATTAGTCATAATTTTTTTTTCGAATCAATTTCAATACTCTATTACAGATGACTCATACTAATCAAGTGAGGGTTGTGGATAGAACAATATATTGTGTATTAAGACCTTTTTTCAACTACTTCGTCTATTAAACCAAATTCTTTTGCAGTTTCAGGTGGCATGAAATTATCTCTTTCAAGAGCTTTTTTTATTTCATCTTCAGATTTGCCAGTATGTTTTGAATAAATTTGATTAAGTCTTTTTTTTAATGAAAGAACTTCATTTGCATGAATTTCAATATCTGTTGCTTGACCTTGGAAACCCGCAGATGGTTGATGAACCATAATTCTTGAATTTGGTAAAGAAAATCTTTTTCCTTTTGTTCCAGCTGCAAGAAGAAAAGAACCCATAGATGCAGCCTGACCTATACATAGAGTTGATACTTCAGGTTTTATATATTGTATAGTATCATAAATTCCTAAGCCAGCAGTCACAAGTCCACCAGGGCTATTTATATACAAATATATTTCTTTCTTTGGATTTTCTGATTCTAAAAATAATAATTGAGCAGTTACTAAAGAAGCAACATTATCATTTATCTGACCAACTAAAAAAATGATTCTTTCTTTAAGAAGCCTAGAATAAATATCATAAGCTCTTTCTCCTTTACTAGATTGCTCAACAACCATTGGTACTAGGGTATTCATGTGTTCAGAAATTTTATTTATCATAAATTGATTCTCTCAACTTATACAACTTGTGATTACTTTTTGCTAACTTTTTTTGTTTTTGTAGTTTTTGGGGCTGTAGATTTGGGTTTTTTCGTTTTTATAGTTTCTTTTTTTGGTTTCGTATCTTTCTTTTCTGCGTTGTTATTGTCATGATCATGATTTTGGTCATGTACTTTTTTTAGAATTTTCTCAGCTTCCTCTTTAGTAATTTCTTTTTTATTTGGTTTTGCTTTACTCTTGATTAAATTAATGATTTTTTCTTCATAAACATTTCCTCTTAGGCTAGCTAAAGCTTGTGGATTTTTTTGATAAAATTCCATTACCATTTTTTCTTGACCTGGCATCATTCTTAATTGTTTCTGAATTTCTGCTTGAATTTCATGCTCTTCAACTTTAACTTTATTTTGTTCTCCAAACTCGTTGAGTATTATACCAACTTTAATTCTTGTTTTAGCCTTAGAAATATAATTATTTTTATTTTTTTTAACTTCATCTTCTTTCATCCCCTGCGTCAAAATCTTAACTTCATCTTCAATTAAATTTTCTGGGATTTCATCTACTTTAAATTTTTCTAATTCTTTTAGAATTTGATTTTTTGCTAAACTATCTAATGAATTTTTGTATTCATCATTAATTTGTTTTGAAATTAAAACTTTTAAATCACTTAAATCTTTAGCACCTAAATTTTTAGCAAATTCATCATTTACTTTTACATCTTCAGATTTTTTAACAGCTTTAATCTTACAATTAAATATAGCTTTTTTATTTGCAAATTCTTTTTGTGGATAGTTTTCAGGTAAGGTTGCATTAACTATTTTTTCTTCATCTTTTTTTACTCCAACTAACTGTTTATCAAAACCTTTGATAAATAAATCTTTGCCTAAAACTAATTGAGTATCTTTACCCTCTCCACCTGAAAATGATTTTCCATCAATGGTAGCTGTATAATCAAAAATTACTAAGTTTCCCTCATTTGATTTGGTGTCCTTATCTGTATCTTTAAAATTATTTTGACTTTTTGCTATTTCATTAATTCTTTTATCAGTTTCAGATTTATCAATTTTAACTTGATATTCGTCATATTTTAAATTTTCAATTGATTTTATTTCGACTTTTGGCAGTTCTGTAACTGACATTACATACTCCAGATCTTTATCTTCACCATAGACCTTAAGATCTAATTTTGGTTGGCCAGCAGGTTTAATTTTATTTTCTTGTAAAGCTTTTGTGCTAGTATCTTTTAAAACTTTATCTAGTACTTCACCAAATATAGCCTTCCCAAATTGTCTTTTTAAAATTTCTTTAGGTACTTTTCCAGGTCTAAAACCTTTTATATTAACGGAAGTTTTAATTTCTTCATATTTTTCGTCCATGTAAGTATTCATAGTTTTTTTATCTATAAAAACTTTTACATCTTTATTCAAACCTTTGACGTTTTCTATTGTAACTTTCATAATTTTTAATTTGTTTGGTAGGCAGTAAGAGACTCGAACTCTTAAGGGTTGCCCCACTGGTTCCTAAGACCAGCGCGTATACCAATTCCGCCAACTGCCCACAAATTAGCAGCTTTATATATTATTGAATACGATTGTCCAATGCCAATAATTATAAATTTATAGATAAAAAATTATAATAAGCTTATATATTTAAAAAAATGAGTAAATCTACAATTGCAATAATTATTTATGTTTTGGGGCTGATTTTTGGAGCTCTTGTGTTGGGACTCTGGGATGCTGAAACTAGTCTTGTAAAAGCATTTATAGGTCTTGTCTGGACAGCAATTTTTTTAATAGCACTATTTTATGCTGAAAAAAAAGACCATAACTAATTTTATAAAATATATTATTATCTTATTCGCAATTAACTTTTGTGTAGTTTCTTATGCTGAAATAATTATCTTCAAAGACTGTGAAAATGGTATTGATGGTTTTAAAAAAAATGAATACAAAATAAACTTAGAAGAGTCATTAATGACAAGAGTTTTTATTTATGACTCAAAAACTTACAAAAAATATAGGTTAAATGACATTAATACAAAAAAAGAAAATTCAATTACTAGATTTATTTATGAAGAAGAAAATCAAATATTAACAGATAAAATTGGCTACCCACAATTTTATACACAATTGGTTTTTGAAAAGAGTAATCTGAACGTAATGATTAAATCTGTAATTAACAATGTAGCTGGAACTACAAATTTAGCTAAATGCAAAAGAATAGAAACTTATCAATCTGAAAGTTAAACTATTTATTTTTTTTACCAAATTTATTAGAAAATTTAATTTTTTTTATATTTAATCTACTATTAGTAATATTGCTTCTGTGTTTAGCAAAAGCTTGTTTTTGAGCAAGTTTCATGGCCTTTTTTGATGACATAATTTAATATAACATATTAATTATGATTAATTCAAAAATTCTTAAAAAAAAAATTATAAATTGTAAAAAATGTACAAGATTAATAAATTTTAGTAAAAAAATTTCATTAGAAAAAAGGAAACAAAATATTAATGAAAATTATTGGGGTAAACCAGTTCCAGGCTTTGGTGATTTGAAAGCTAAATTAATGATTATTGGACTAGCGCCAGCAGCACATGGGGGTACTAGAACTGGTAGGGCTTTTACAGGAGACAAATCAGGTGATTTTTTATTTAAATGTTTACACTCTGCAAATATTTCAAATCAATCCTATTCTATTCATATAAATGATGATCTTAAATTGAATTCAACTTATATAACTAATATTTTAAAATGTGTCCCTCCAGGAGATAAACCTAGTGCTCAAGAATTAAACAATTGTTCTACCTACTTTAATAGTGAAATTGCAAATCTTAAAAATTTAAAAGTTATAGTAACTTTAGGTAAAGTAGCTTTTGATAAATGTATCCAATTTTATAAAAAAAATTATTTTATTAATCATAAGCTAATCTTTAAGCATGGGAAAAAATACTATTTACCAGACGGAAAAATTTTAATTGCATGTTATCATCCAAGTCCAAGAAATGTTAATACTAAAATAGTTAATTTAAAAATGATGAAAAATCTTTTTATTAAAGCAAAAAAGATAATTTAAGGATTAATAGTATCACAAAAATAGGGCTTAAAATTTTTGAATATTATATCAGGTATTTTTATTGGTTTGCCTAAATTATTAACAAAAACTAATTGAACTTTTGCTTCAACAATTAAATCTTTATTTCTTGTAATTATTTGATTCATAAAAAAAGAAGTTTTGGTAATAGATTTGACAAAAGATCTAATACTTAGTTCATCTTCTAAATATGAAGATTTTTTATAGTCTATATAACAAGATTTAACTATTATTAATGCACCAAAATCCTCTTTAATTTTTTTATTGCTCAATCCAAGGGTATTAATAGCTTCGGTTCTTGCTCTTTCTAAAAAATTTAAATAATTAGCATAATAAACTACTCCACCTGCATCAGTATCTTCGTAATAAACTTTAATTTTATGAGTAAAATTTTTATGCATTGATTCATGATATCAAAAAAAAACATCATTTAATATTAAACTAGGATATAATTATAATAATGAAAGTTTATGTTATATGGTTAATTGGAGTAATTTTATGGAATTTTGGAGTGCCCGATGCTTCACCTATCGAAGATGTTGCGATAGCAATACTTTTATCATTTTTAAGCTTTAGTTTAAAAAAATACTTAAAAATTTAGCTACTCTGAAGAAAAATATATATTTTGATAATAAGATATGGCCTTTAATTTTGAATTATCAGTATCAGTCATTATAGCTACACCATTTAGATTTTTGACATCTAAATTATGTAGTCTTTTAAAATCATCTCTAACATTTGCTTTTACAGTGACCCATTCATCAATATTTTCTTTAGTTGTCGAAAGAACATAATCAATAGATTTTTTTGTATATGGGCTTGGCCAACTTTCATTAATAGAACTATTGCTTGAAAAGACATAATTAATAGCCCTATTAGAAAGTGCAGTCGACCCTGTTTTTTTTATAACAAAAACCCTAGCTGCATAATCATGGCCTTTCTTACTATTTTCAATAATACCTGATAAATCTTTTTCAACTTTCCAAGTAATGTTAATAAAAGGTGTTGTTGTAAGATCGATTGAAACTTCTTTACCTAAGCCCGATCCTTTACCTTCTGCTTCAGCTCTTATATATGATCCATTTTCATTAAATCCTAATGACCAGGTTGTTTTGCCTTTTACCTTCTTAACTTTTAACGTTTTTAATTCCTCTTTAGTAAAATCGAAAATTTTTACCTTTTCTGCCAATGAGGCCTGACTAATTAATTGAGTAAATACAATAAGAAAAGCAATTAGTTTTAACATGATAGTCATATAGACCATTCTAATTCAATTTTAAATAATTAATATCATCAAAATTTAGACAAATTTTTAACATTCTAAAATCATTATTGATAATTAAATAAACAATATGAAATCAGTTTCTGTATTTATACTTTTAATATATTGGTCTATAATTCTTCTTGCTCCAGTTTTAAGTAAGGAAAGTCAAATCTTTAAAAAAGAATTAATTATTACACCCAAAATTAAGCCTAATAAGTAGATCTACCACCGCTTATATCAAAAACAGCAGCAGTTGAAAAAGAATTCTCCTCTGAAGAAAGCCAACAAACAAGCGAAGTCATTTCTTCTATTTCTAAAAATCTGCCCCTAGGTACTTTTGAAAGCATTCGTTGTACGTGCTCTTTGGACATTTGATCTAATATTCTAGTCTTTGCTCCAGCTGGTGTCACAGCATTAACAGCAATATTTTTATTGGCTAATTCCTTACCTAGAGATTTTGTTAAACCTATTGAACCCGCTTTTCCAGCACTATATGCACTTGCATTAGCATTGCCATCTTTTCCCGCAACTGAGGCAATGTTAACTATTCTGCCATAATTATTTTTTATCATGTTGGGAACAACACACTTGCAGCAATTAAAAGTACCATTTAAATTAATATCTATAATCTTATTCCATTCTTTAACATCATAGTTCCATAATTCAGAAGTTGAACCAGTTATACCAGCATTATTTATTAATATATCTATATTTGATATTTTAGTGATTTTATTAATTGCGTTGTTAACATTTTCAAAAATTGAGATATCAACTACTTCATATTCTAATTTTGAACTATTAATTTCTTTTCCTGCTTTTTTTAATTCAAGTTCATCTATATCCCAAATTATAACTTTTGATGCACCGAAGTTTATAAATTTTTTGGCTATATCAAGGCCAAAACCTTGTGCACCTCCAGTTACAATTGCTGTTCTTTTTTTAAAATCAAATTGGTGCATAATTTCTATCTAACAGCTAAAAGGTAGTATGTAATAGATGAAAATATAGCACCTATTAACCAAGCAAAAGATTGTAAAAACATTAGATTAACATTCCAAATTGTTGATGCAGAAAATACAAAACCTATAAGAATTGCATACACTGCTTTTATATGCCATCCATTAGAAAAATGATAAGAGCTATCTTTTGATGAAGAAAAAATATCTTTATTAACAAGCTCTTTCTTTTTTATAAGATAATAATCAATAATCATAACTCCAAAAATCGGTCCAAAAAAAGAACTGATTGTATCAACTAGAGATAAAAAACCTATTTGACTTAGAAGGGGTAACCAAAAAATTCCAACTATAAAACCCAAAGTTCCAATTATAAATGCAGATCTATTCAAATTTAGTTTGTTAGGTAGAAAATTAATTAATGAATTCTGTGAAGGTACATAATTTGCAATTAAATTAGTAGATAGTGATGAAATCAAAATAAAAAAAAGCACTATTATAGTTAATATTGTGTTGTCAAACTTACCAATTATATCTGTTGGATTGGTAAGTATTCTGTCCATATTTTCCAAATTTTTATTTAAAATTATATCTGTACCTATCACAATCATTAATGCAATAAATGAGAATAAAATAAGATTAAATATAAGACTTAAATTACCTTTTTTTAATTCATTTTCATTTTTAACATATCTTGAAAAATCTCCAAAATTAACTATTACAATAGAAAAATAGGCAAAAATAGATCCAGCTACAGTAAACAAAGGTACTAAATTTTTTGTAGAAAAAATATTATCGTAAACCAATAAGTCATTAAAAGAATCTAAAATATATTTTGAATTTTCAGAAAATATAGTTATTAAAAAAAATATCATTCCTATATAAACAATCATAGCTGACCAATTTATAAACAACTTATTAAATGTATGACTTTTACTAAATAAAAAAATTTGTAAAAGAATTGCAAATAGAAAAGCTGCCCAATCAATAATATTTAATCCAAGTAAAAAAGTTAAGAATATATCTAAATCTAAAATTGTGCTATCAATAGAAAAAATAGAAATTCTTATTAAATATCCAAAAGCTTTTGATAAAAAATAAGTCTGTACTCCAAACATAAAAATACCAACTAACCCTCTTAATAAAGCAATATACCTAGCTGCATTTAAACCAACAGATGTCCGTAAAAGTACTGCAAAAGGTATTCCGTGTTTTTGAGATGGTTTTCCAATTAAGTTAGCTAAAATATATATAAAGAATGATCCTATTAAACTGCCAAAAAAAACTATAAAAAAATTAAGCTCGTAAACTAAATAAAGTGATGTAATTAAAGAAAAACCAATTATACTTTGTATATTATTTCCCCAAAAACAAAATAAATCTTTCCACTTCCATTTTTTATCATTCGGGTTAACAGATACTATTTCCCAATTTATTAATTGAATTTTATCTTTTTCTTGAATCACAAGTTTATATTAAACTAATAAATTCTACTGTCCATATAGATAGGCCGGTAACCATAAAGCAATCTTAGGAAATACAATAATAAGTACTAATCCAATTACTTGAATTACCATAAACTGCATCATACCATAATAAATGTCCTTAAGATCCCATTCTGGTACAACACCTTTTAAAAAATAAGCTGATAAAGCTACAGGAGGTGAGAGCCAGGCGGTTTGGAGATTAACGGCTACTAAAATTGCAAACCAAGTTAAATTAAATCCTAACGCTTCTACCAAAGGCAAAATAATTGGAACTATAATCATAACTATTGGCACCCATTCTAGCGGCCATCCTAAAAGAAAAATCATAGCCATTATCATTGCAAGTATCAAATATTTATTCATTTCTAAACCAAGCAAAAACTCGGTTAAAAGCATTGGCGTGCCTAGTCTTGAAAAGACAGCTCCAAAAAAATTGGATGCCGCGACTAAAACCATAATTAAAGCTGAGATCTCTAAAGTTTTAACCAACGCTTCTTGTAATTTTGCAAAAGTTAGTTTTTTATATGCTAGTGCTAAAATTAATGAACCCATAGCTCCACATCCAGCCGCTTCTGTGGGTGTTGCAAAACCAAACAAAATGCTACCTAATGCAGCAAAAACTAAAGCTGCCGGTGGAACTAAACCTAAAAAAAACTCAATCCAAACTGCTTTCATACTTGTTGCTCTTAGCTCTGGGGGTAAAACAGGTCCTAAACTAGGATCAATCCAACATCTAATCGTCGTATAGGCAGCATAAAGAGTCGCTAATAAAATTCCTGGTATAATTGCAGCTGCAAATAAATCTGTAACTGGAATTTCCATAATTGGACCCATAACTACAAGCATAATACTTGGAGGAATCAGAATACCTAGTGTTCCTCCTGCAGTTATCGTACCGGCAGCTAATCTAACATTATATCCAGACTTATTCATTGATTTAGCAGCCATAATGCCAAGAATAGTAACAGAGGCACCAACTATTCCAGTTGCAGCAGCAAAAACTACTGAAACAAATAACACCGCATAGTATAAAGACCCTCTTACTTTAGCTAACATTAATTGAAATGCAGAGAATAATCTTTCCATTAGACCAGCTTGTTCCATCATAATACCCATAAAGACAAATAGGGGTACTGCTGCGAGAGTTTGTTCAGTCATAACCATTGAAAACTGCAAGGTCATTAAATAAAATACTAATTTACCAAAACCTAAATAACCAAATACAAATCCTAAAAATATCAATGTAAATGATATTGGAAAACCAACAAAAATAGAAAAAAGCATCACACCAATAAGTATGAAACCTAAAATTGCTGGATCAATTAATTCTGCTAACATTACTCTTTTTCTCCTGGCCACTTACCTTTAGTTGCCGCCCAATAACTTTTGAATAATTCGGATATTCCTTGAACAAGTAAAAATACTATACCAAACCATAACGCAGCTTTTATTGGCCACATATATGGCATCCAAGCTGTATCCATGCCCTTTTCACCTCTCATAATAGACTCTTGAACAAATCCTGTAGTCATATAAAGAAAAACGATAAGACCTGGAAAATAAAATAAAAGATATAACCAAAAATCTATTAAACCTTGTGTCTTAGTTTTAAAATTTCTATAAAGAAAATCAGCTCTTATATGAACACCTTTAGATAATGCATAACCCGCTCCAAGCATGAATAATGCACCATATAGAAACCTACTCATATCATAAGCCCACATTGTCGGTGCATTAAAAAGTTTTCTTGCTAAAACCTCATAAACCATCGCAAATATCAAAGGAATAGTAATCCAACAAACAACATTGCCTATCCATTTATTAGCTAAATCAATTCTTGTAATAGTAGATGCCATCCAATTTGGCATGTTTTTTGGCATAGGTCCTGAGCCACCTCGCCTTTCAGCTATCATTTCATCAGATATATCTAGTTTGGTAGGTTTATTTGCCATAATAAGTTGTTTAAAAAAAACTAAAGCGGACTATTAAGTCCGCTTTAGTTGTAAGTTTTTCTTATCTAAATACTACTTTAAAGTAGCTGCGTGAGCCATTCCTAGCTTAGCATTAGACATTTGAGATCCAGACCAGAAAGGAACTGCAATATCAGCAAAGTCTTTTTGAGACTGCCATACTTGTGCAAAGAATTTATTCTCTGCAGCATTCTTTTCTAGACTTGCTTTTGCAGCAGCCATATATGCTGGGAAATAGTCAGCTGGAGTATCATGTAAAATTACACCATGTTTTCCAGTTAGCTCAGCAAGAGCTTTACCATTTTCATATATTCTGTAACTCATTGATTTTGATAAAGATGCGTTTGCAGCAACTTCTAAAGCTTTCTTTTCAATTGCAGACATTTTTTTGTATTTAGAGCCTGTAATATAAAAATCAGCATTTACTACTACTTGGTGAAGACCTTGTAAGTAGTAATGTTTTAGAACTTTTTGGAAACCAAAAGTCATGTCCGGCTTAGGACAACACCATTCAGCTGCATCAA
>MDTB01222308.1_pt1 | contig 14356 bp, 10 predicted proteins | sample 811161 | NCBI WGS metagenome assembly MDTB01 (sample SAMN05326650, study PRJNA326480) | marine metagenome | isolation source: seawater | place: Mediterranean Sea | collected 2009
ACTAGCCATCTGGCTGAATTTATCACCCGAGGATCTGGGTCACAAGCATTTGTTACCACCATTGCAACATTCGCCATATACAACGCTAAGTCGCTATCAATCAAGACTGTTGTGTATTAAGTGATTTAATCTATCCACACTAACCGACCAGTCGATATTAGATTCTGCAAAAAGTCTTGCTTGGTTTTGTAGTTCTCTTAGTCTATTTAATTCTAAATTTTTTACGAATTCTACTGTTTTATCAACAAACTTTGCTTGGTCAAATAACTGAAGCCAATCCCCTGCGCCATCAATAAAGTGACCAGAATGATCAACTCCGATAACTATCATTCCACATGCAAGATACTCAGACCTCTTTAACGGACTAGCAAGCCGCCAAATTTTCTGGTCTGGCATTGGCAGAAAACCAATATCATAATCAGATGATTTTTCAGATAGGTCTTGATTAGATAACTGCCCTGTAATGGTTATTCTATCCGATGAATACTTTTCTAAACTCAATTTAGCATTTCCTTTGCCATGGAAATTAAGTTTTACATCGTGACCTTCTTGAATTAATCGTGAATGTATTGAAATTAATTGTTGTAATCCTCTGTTTTTGTCTAACCTTCCATGGTAAGTGAGTTGAAGTGTATCGGTTTTTTCCCCGATTTTGAATAGTTGTGTGTCCGCTCCTGCAGGGATTGTGGTGATTTTATCAGAATTAATGCCTAACCTCTGAGTGATGAATGCTTTATGTGCTTCTGATACAACACAACCCACAGCAGTGGAGTGATTATTTACCAACTTCCAACTGCGTTTCCAAAAATACCATTGTAATCTAGATAGTAAATTACCATCCGCTGGTGGACTCCTATCCATCAAGATCCAGGGTATGTTAGATTTATCGATAAGTGGTATTAACTTGTAAGCTATTCGCCAATCTAAAATTACGATTGTATCTTTATCTGGTAGGTTTTTCATCAACCATTTTCTCATCTTTCTTGCAATAGTAATTGATTTTAATCCGGGCATTGATTTTACATTTAGCCCTTTATGAATCCATGAATAATCTTCGCTATGGCTATTAGAATCTGGATTTACAAATGTAAGGGTATGTCCTTTTTCTACTAAACCTTCGGCAAGTGACTTCTGTGTAGTTGCACATAAATCAACGAAATGTCTAGCTGAAAACCAAATAATATTCATAACTTTCATCACATCAAATTTAATCTTTCAATTACTATATCGTTAATTCCTTTTTTGAAATCAACTTTTGGAGACCAATCAAGGTTCTCGGTGATTCTTTTGATACTAGCCGTAGAATGGCGAATATCGCCGATTCTCTCCGGACCATGAATCGGATTAAGTGGTTTGAAATTAGGTACTAAATTAGTTAGACAAGTATTAATTTCGGAAACTAGATTTAGTATAGTTACTTTACTTTGTGTCGCAACATTGTAAACATGATAATCCTTAGACTTCCATTCACCATCAATTAATTTCATTATGGCTTCGCATACATCTTCAACATGAACAAAGTCTCGCGTATTTAGGCCATCGCCATTAATCGTAGGCGCAATTCCCTTTATCATCAAATCTGTGAATTTTGGGATTACTGCTGCATAGGTGCCTTCTGGACTCTGTCCTGAACCATAAACATTGAAGAATCTTAATGCAGTTGCCTGTAAACCTTGTTTCCTAGCATCAATTATTTGTAGTTCATTAGCCCATTTTGATTTGGCATATGGGGAAAAACCTTGTCCGGCGTCTTCTTCTTTCAACGGAAGATTGTTTAAATCTCCATAAACTGCTGCGCTTGAAGCCATAACTAAGCGTTGTACGTTTGTTTCCAAACAAGATTCTATGATATTTTGAGTACCTTTAACATTTATTTCGATTGTTTTTTCGGGACTTTCAATAGAAATTGGTACTGAAACTTGTGCTGCCAAATGAACAACTGCACTAAAATCTATTAATGATTTGTTTAGTAATTCCTGATCAAGAATATCTCCTATTATTATCTTGATTCCGAGTTGTTCTAATTCATCAACAGTTGCTTGCAGGCCGGTGGATAAATTGTCTAAAATTGTCACATCCCAGCCTTGTTGATTGGCTTTTTTAGCGAAACTGCTGCCTATAAATCCAGCTCCGCCGGTTATTAGCACCTTGCCCATGGGTATTGCAGAGATTAATCCATTACATATTCTTCGGGGTCACCATATACCATACACAATCGTTTAATTAATTTATAAATAATCATATAGGCAATATGACAATAATGTATTGGAATCGTGGGAGACTTGTAGGGAGTCGTATGAGTCTAGAAGAATCTAAATTATCTAGACTGGAAAGAGAGGTTCACAGGTTGAGAACTTCTCCGTCATTAAGACTAGGCTCTCACATTACTAATGCTATCAAAAAACCCTGGAAAGCTCCTTTTTTGATTATTACTTTGCCGATTATGATGGTGATTATAGGTTTTGAATTAATTGGCCGAAAGGCGCCTCCAGCCACATATGTACCAAACTTAGAAGTTAAGTTTACAGAGAAAAGTAATTCCATAGTTATGTTTCCAACTAACGGAGTGGGTTTTGGTCACTTTACCAGAATGTTAGCAATAGCTAAACGAATGAAAAAGGCAGATCCTTCTTTAGAAATCATATTCTTTACTACAATGCCGACTTTACACTTATTGAAGCCCTATGAAATAGCTGCACACCATATTTCTGGACCTAAATACTTTGATAATTTAGCCACCAATGAGTGGAATACACTGTTAGAAGAAGAACTAAATCTTTGCTTTGATACTCATAATCCAAAACAATTTATTTTCGATGGAGCATTTCCTTACAGAGGAATGTTGAGAGCTATTGAACACAAAGATTTGACTAAAGTATGGGTTCGAAGAGGAATGTTTCGTAAAGGCGCAACGAATATTCCTGTAGATAGCGTTGAGCATTTTGACGTACTTGTAAGGCCGGGGGATAGTAAGCCATTGGAGTTAAATAATGAACAGATTTTTAAAATTGAAAAAGTGGAGTGTGGTCCGATAATTTTAGCAGATAGTTCCGAACTTTATCCTAAAGAATATCTACGTAATCGTTTAGGAATTCCACTTGATTCAACTGTAGTTTACATACAATTAGGTGCAGGTGAGATTAATGAAATAGAATCTGATTTAGAATTAAGTGTGAGATTATGCCTTGAGCATGAGAACACATTTGTTGTAATTGGTGAATCAATGATCGGAAATCCATCAAATATTACTGGTGAAAGAATAAGAATTTTAAGAGATTACCCTAATTCTCTTTACTTTAATTCGTTCGACTTTGCTATTATGGCAGGCGGTTATAATTCATATCATGAAGCAATAGCATTCAACTTACCAACTATTTGTATACCAAATAAAAATACGGGAATGGACGACCAAGTTGCTAGAGCGAAAGTGGCAAGTGATGCTGGGGCAATGCTAGTCATTAAACAAGTTAATGAAAAAAATATCAAATCAGCAATAAATCAAATGCTCAAAGATGAAAATCGAAATTCTATGAAAATTGCTGGGGCAAAATTAGTAAAAGAAAATGGCGCTGAACAATTAAGTAATTTATTAACGGGTGAATAATATGACATTAGATGAAAGATTAGGAGGATGGGCTATTTCTTTTGAAGTTGCTGAATTTATTTCAACTATCATCAAGCCCGGCAATCTGATTCTAGAACTTGGTAGCGGAAGTGGAACAGGATATCTATCTAGAAAATTCAATATGATTTCAGTAGAAAATAATCCTGAATTTCTAAATTTGGAAAATTCAAAGTACATTTATGCGCCTATAATAGAATACGCTGATTCACCATTTCACGGTGAAAAGGGGTGGTATGATCCAAATATACTTGAAAAAGAGTTACCATCAGATTATGATTTGTTATTGATCGATGGCCCACATGGTAGAATTGGTAGAAGCGGGATATTGCTACATTTACATTTATTTCGCTCCGACAGACCGGTAATTGTCGATGACTCTCACAGACCAACCGAATCAAATATAGCTCAAGAAATCTGTAGGATTTGGGATATGGATATGCGTGTATTTGATTGTGGAGAGGAATCAAACGATGGGGTTAAAAGAAAATTTCATGTTCTACTCCCTAAATCGGGAATTGTTACCAAATAATCTCTTCCGGTGCTTTGAAAACTCTTTTCTTCAAAGGAAAATCCACATATCCATTTTCCTTTCCTGATCTAATCTTGATGTGATAATCATCAAAAAATTGTCTATACTCTAATCTAGGCCCACTAATTCCAGACCAACTTAATGCAAATTTTCCACCTTGTGAAAGAGATTCAGAACGAACACTAGCGACGATTAGAGTTAGAGGGATGTGTTGTATTACATCATCACCAAATACCGCCTTAATCCTCATTTCATACTCAGAGTCAGCAGAAACCCTTACGCTATCAAAGAAACCTATTCTCTCAACTACAATTTCTCTCCTAAACATCAAAGATATGCATGCGTGTCTTATTGCACCTTTTCCTCGATAAATGATATTGCTGTTCTCATCAACACGAATATAAGATGTGCTAACAGCCAAGATATTTTTACTATTTTCTAAACATTCAACTTGAAGTTTGAGTTTATCACAATGACACCAATCATCAGAGTCATGGAATGCTACATACTTACCCTTTGCTCTTAGAAGTCCTTGGTTTTTGGCAACATAAGTTCCACCATTTTCTTCCAAACGAACAGGAAAAATTCTAGAGTCTTTTTCAGCTAACTTTTGTATATACTGAAATGTATTGTCAGGACTTGCATCATCAACTACAATTAATTCGAAATTCGTATATGATTGATTTAATATGGAGTTTATTGCGATTTCAATTAATTCCGTAGCCCGGTATGCAGTCATAATAACCGAGACCAGAGGGCCATCGTCAACGAATTCCTTTGAAGGATGAAGTAGATTTTCAACTGAAATACTATGTTCTTTGCTTTTTGTAGATACAGGGGTCAACTCAGTAGAAAAATTATCGTACATTGAGATGAAATGAGTAAACGCATCAAGATTAGAGCCCTTGTCACGACTTATTTGACTCAAACAAAGGTTATATTCATTATTCTCGGGATTTTCCATCATATAATGTGTTGCAATATTCTCTGCTTCCGAAAATTTCCCTATTTTTGATAAAGAAAGAGTAAGATGGCATATCACTACATGTTCCAGTCTCTTGAATTCTTGTATGCCAAGATCGATATTTTCCATCATAGACTCGCAAATTGAAATAGTATAATTATAGTCATGCAGATGGTTGAAAGAAAGGTTCATTAATTCAATATATGGTTCCAAACGATGATTATGTTCGGAGTATTTTATAATCTCTTCAAGAATTGATTGCCCTTTCTCATAATCCCCTCTTTTGAAAGCGCCTCTAGTGATACCCATCAATGCCAAATAATTATTCGGTGATATTTTTAGTAATCTTTCCCATCGCTCTTCTGCTTCAATATACAACCGCTGATCATGTGCAATGAGTGCATATTGTAAACATGCACGAGTATTAGAAGGATCTATCGCCATTGCATTTTGACAGAATTTTTCTGCATCTCTAAATTGCAACTTTCGCCTTGCACATTGCGCTTTCATCGCGAAATATGTCGGGTTCAGTGGTTCATCTATTTGCAATTCAGATATCTTTTTTTCAGCATTTTCAAATCGACCAAGATTGATTAATAGATTTGCGAATTGGATAACATAATGTTTTTTTTCCGGTGCCTGTTTAATTAAAAAATCATAGATTGGCAACATTTCTTCAAATTGTTTCAGTTTGTGATGATTTCTTGCGATTCGATAATTTGCAATTATGGATTCCGGTTTTATTTGTAATGCACGCTCAAAATAAGTGTGCGCTTCGTTGAATTTTTCTTGCTCCCAAAGCATTATTCCTGCACCAATTAATGCATCAAAATTTCTAGGATTTTTTTGCAGCAAGACATTGAAATCTTCCAATGAAAATAAATCTCCGCGTTCTTCTATTTCTTCCCTAAGTAAATTGGGTAATTCTACAACTACCATGTTTGGATTTAAATCAAGTAATCCAAGTGTTATTCGTTGTAAATCTTCGCTAACTTCAGTATTACCGTGATTTCCAAATTCTTCTAGCGCCCAAGTCCAACTAGATACTCCAGCGTTAAATACTGATCCTCCAGATTGAAAATTTAGAATATGTGAGTTCGCAACTCGATAGGTCCATTTTCGGTGTTTTATTTTTTTACTCGCTACAATTTTTAATCCTTTCTTTTTAATCGATTTATCCCAAGATAATCCTGCAATCCCTTCAATATTTACATTTTGTAATCTAAGATCGGGGTTGATTAGTTTAATTTTTGAATTAAATTTTAATTCACCCCACGGCATTTTCTTTCGAGAACCAGATACCGTTGTTGAAAAGAAGGTGTTCTCTAATCTTTCTCCGAGATTGGAGAAATCTTCATTCGGTTGCAAAACTATTTGCCCATCGTGATAATCATTATGATTTCGTAGTTTCACTATATGTTGTCCGGCTTCTGAGCCAAGATGGACTATGTTTCCTCCACAATTCACATAATTCTGCAAAGCTGATTCTGTTTTATTTGTCCAATACCTCATTGGGCCTGCGGTAATTATATGCGAATATCTTGACAGTAATTCTGGATTGGTTTCTAGTTCTAAATCTGTATGATATGCTACATCTAGTTGATTTTTCTCTAGCCACCTAACTAGTGGATATTCCCAACGCAATGCATCACCACCCCTTGAATTGAAATATGGTCGTTCAAAAGATAATACTTCTGAACCAACAGGGTAATACAATTCTTCTGAAGTAAAGGCGCTACCATTTACTACTTGGGTTGCACTTACCCCACCCCACCAGTTTCTAGATTGACTAGTAATTACAGCCCCCAATACCGCAATTCTAGCAGATGATTCTCCAATCGTCGATACCCAAAAAGGATGAATATATGACTTACCGTCAAGTGTTTCGAATTTTGCAATATAACTTCCGGATAACCAGTCTTCTGGTATGTACAATTGGTAAACACGCGGCCAATCCATTCCTTGAACTGCATCTCCACATTTTTCTTTCTGTTGCCAACCTTTGCTTTTAGACCAAACGCCATGATTTCCTACAGAGAGGATTTTGGAACGATGAACCTGTCTTGCTCCAGCACCCCTGTACCAACCTAGGCGATAGATGCGCAAAAAAAACTGACAGTTATCTAACTCACTTGAGGCATGAAAAGATACTGTATAGCCTGGTCTTGAATATTGTGGTTTGACATAGCCTTGTAAAATAGTTTCTGACTCATCACCACGAGATATTTTCCAGTTATATGCGCCTAGCATAGAGTTCTCTTCAGCAATGGTACGTGACATTTCATTCCTCCGAATCAGAAATGATTTGCGGTTCCGCTTTACCGTGGTAAACATCGATTACGTAATTCGGTTCCCCCATAGCTTTTACGACTCCATTTTCTAATAATATCAAACGGTCACAAATATTTTTTAGTAAACTAAAGCTATGTGATACGATAACAACAGTACCTGCATTATCCACCATATCTAGAATTCTTTCTTTACTGCGTTCTTTAAACTCTTGATCACCAACTGCCAATACTTCATCAATCAAAAGTACCTCTGGTTGAACAGCAGTCGCAACTGAGAATCCAAGCCTAGCCGTCATTCCAGAAGAATAAGTTCTCAGAGGCATATCGATGTATTCTTCAAGTTCTGAAAACTCAATTATTGAAGGCATGAGTGTATCCATTTTTTCTTTGGAATGCCCCAAAATACTGCCGTATAAATATGCATTCTCCCTACCTGTTAAATTTCCCGTGAAGCCGATTCTAATACCTGCTAACAAAAATAATTGACCTCTAGATTTAACAATCCCGTCAGACGGCCGATATATTCCTGAAATTGTCCTAAGTAAAGTACTCTTTCCACAGCCATTTCGACCAATTATTCCTACCACTTCACCTTGATTTATACTAACTGAAATATCATTCAAAACTTTCCTTTCCGGAGGCTTTTGATGACTGGAGGAGATCATATTAGTTATTTTTCTCTTAATTGAATGAAGCCCTGGTCTAGATAATGGAAAGGTCACTGAAACACCATCGACGTCAATTACTAAACTCATATGTATTTCACCGCCTTGGATTCTGTTCTCATAAAAACAATAACTCCGATTAATAATGAAGTAAACGCAAATGCTACAGAATACATTATCCATGATTGTGAAATGCCTAAGTTTGAACCATCAAGTCCACACCTCATCATCTCTAATGGTACAACCATAGGATTTAGGAACACATATTGTGCTAAATCATTCTTACTGTCCGGTATCATTCTCAAAGTCCACATTACCGGAGAGAGAAAGAATCCGGCTTTTGTGATAAACTGAAATAAATGTGCTATATCACCATGAACTGCGTTTAGAGGAGCTAGCATCAAACCAAGGCCAAGTGCGAGTATTGCCGAAATTGTGAGCCCTACAATCAACCATAGAAAGTGAATTCCAAATGATAGGTCATAATAAAAAATGAAGGGTATTACAACAAGTAAACTCATTGTTGTAATAACCAAATTAGAACCCACCGTTGTTATTGCAAATATTTCTCTTGGAAAGTAAATTTGTTTGATCATTCCAGAGTTACGAGAAATCGATGTGATAGAACCATTTAGAGAGCGCCCGAAAAATTGCCATGTAATTACACCAATTAAAACCCATATTGGATATAATTCCTCTGTTTGGTCAGCGATAATTGTAAACACAAAATAGTACACACCTGCTAATAAAAGTGGTTGAAGAATTGTCCAGATATAACCAAGTATCGAATTTCTATATTTGATTCTTACATCTCTGCGAATAAAATTATAGATTAAACTACGATTTTTTTTAAGATTAAATAAAAATCGTTTAGGACTGCCAAGAAGAGACGGTTCTGGATGAATGACACCCATCTCCTCAAAGGAACTCATAGCCAATCCGTGTAGTTATCAGTAATGAGTAGTTCTGTTTATTTGATTAAAAATAAACTATTTTAGAAAGAAATTGTTAATTCCCAACATTCTAAAATCTGAAGTAGATGAAATCAACCGTTTCTGCAGGCCTGAGCATGAAAACTAAACCTAACATAATGCCGTTGATCATTCCCCAAACAATGGGGTTTTGTTTAGAAATCCAATGCTTTAGTCCTCCAACCTTCCAGCTAATAAAGTGACAGATAAAGAACAGAATTGCAATCAATAATGTTAGATATTTTATCGTTGGAAGCGTATCTAGCATTTCAGTAGTATCCCAATGAGCGTTGATTCCAATGAATGTTTTCAATGAAGGAATCAAAAGGTTGGTGTCCTCTAAACGGAATATCAGCCATGTCATGAAAATGAAATACTGAGTAATTATCCAACCTAATACTGGCGCAGTACGAGGTAACTTGTCGAACAAACTATTTATCATGGACATTTTCTTAATCAAGCGATGTCCAATTAACAGTAAACCATGTATTAAACCCCAGAGTACAAAATTCCATGACGCCCCATGCCAAAGTCCGCCAAGTAACATAGTCATCATCAATGCAAATAGCATGACTCTAGGTCCATTGCGGCTCCCTCCAAGTGGGATGTAAAGATAGTCTCGTAACCAGGTAGATAGAGAAATATGCCAACGACGCCAGAAATCTTGCGGAGACTTTGCTGCATATGGGGAATCAAAGTTCTCTGGTAAGCGTATTCCAAATAATAGTGCTGAGCCAATAGCAATGTCAGTATAAGCAGAGAAGTCACAGTAAATTTGGATTCCAAATGCTAAAGCTCCCCACCAAACTAATCCAAGATTATCTAGTGGCGCCCCATCAACGAATATTTCATTAACATGTATTGCAACATTATCTGCTATTACCATTTTCTTTGCAAGACCGTAAATGATTAGGGTTAATCCTAGCCTAAATTGAATCGAATTTGGCGTAAGTGTTTTTTCAATTTCTTGTTGGAAATGTTCAGAACGAACTATTGGCCCTGCTACAAGTTGAGGGAAAAAGGCTGCATAACAAGCAAATGATAGTAAATCATCGTAAGGTTTATTCTTTTTGCGATAAATATCGATAGTGTAAGACATTGTTTGAAACGTGTAAAATGAAATACCGACTGGGAGTAATAATCCAAATGTATCAATTGAAGGAGCGTCAACAATTCTAAACGATACCCAATTTAATGATTCTATAAAGAAATCGAGGTACTTGAAAATGGCCAATATTCCTAAATTCACAACTAAAGAACCCACTAACCACCTCTTGCGTATTTTTTGATCATCGGATTCATGAATACGCTTACCTGCTGTCCAATCTAATAATGTGGAAGTGATTAAAAGTATGATGTGCCAACCCGATGCAAGCCAAAAAAATACATATGAGCTTGCCATTAAGATACCGATTTGACGTCGACGCTTCTTACTACCAATGGTAAAGGTTAGAAGGAATACAATCGGTAAAAACCAAAGATAATAATCTGATGTTACAAAATCCATCACAAGTCACCATATCTTTAAGGTACGAAATCGGAGTCAGTAGCTACAACTAATGAATCGATTTTAATTCCATCCTCTCTCATCCATATATCAAGTTGATTAAAACCTGCTGAAGTTATATTCAATGAAATCAACTCCCAATTCCATTGACTATTCGCTGATGTTGATAGCCCTACTCCCCCGTATGTAAAAGAAATCCCATTCAATCCAACATGTATTGAGTCTCCACCTCCATCTGAAGCAGCAAGTCGAATCCATAAGTGATAAACTCCAGCAGCAGGAATCGAGAGATTATACTTTAGATGCGGACCAAACGTCAAATCTCCTGTTTTGACTTTGTTATCTGGCGTTGCTTCCATATATCCTTGTCCAGTATAACCAGAAAAATTTGTATCTAATTCCCAAATACTATTTTCTGCAGCATCTGAGCCATGAGAACAATCAGTATAATCCTCTGCTTCAATTATGATTAATCCTTGGTCCTCTGAAAAAGTTAGATCTGTAGAAAATGTGATATTGCTGCCAATACAATCTGTTGATGGCTCTAAATTCTCTGAGATGTATGGGTCAAAATCTTCAACTGATGTTAATATTAAGCTATCGATCATTACTCCATCTTCTCGCATCCAAATACTCAATTGTGTGTAGTCATTTGATGTGACATTAATTGATATATACTCCCAGTTCCATTCTCCAATAGGATGAGTAGAAAGTCCAACACCTCCGTATGTTATTGGAATCCCATCTAAACCAACATGAATTGAATCCCCTCCTCCATCTGGAGCAGCCATTCTTATCCAAAGATGGTATGAACCTGAATCAAGATTTGTTATATTATAGGTTAATTCTGGTCCATCAATAGAATCTCCCGTCTTGCTTTTTGAATCTGGAAGAGCGGACATATGAGTTTGGCCAGAGTAATTTTCAAAAGTTACTTTTTGCTCCCATTTGGAATTAATATACTCTTCACCATATGTACATGAAGAGTAATTTTCTGCTTCAATATGTATTATTTTATCATGAAAAGGAAAAGACTGATTGCTACCAACGCAAATACCTCGACTATCGGGAATTTCGAAAACACTAGATTCGATAAAAACATCAGAAAGGTTATCGTCAAAATATACTGCATCAATTATCGGAGTCACTCTCTTACAAAAAACCTCCCGGCCTTCAGCATCAAGATGATTTCTATCGGAAAATGCTTCACTTGGCCATTCCTCAAAATACATTTGCAAAGGGTATACTCCTTCAATCGATTCATATCTTTGATATGTTAAATTCATACCATCTAGTTGGCCAGGCTCTAGATATTCATTCACCCATGGGTGATGGGGTATTCCAACCAATACAACTTTGATAGAAGCATTAACTAGTGAGTTTATCATATAATCTAAGGCATTGTGGTTTTGAGTATCATTTGATTTAGGGTTGTAAACTCCTTGTTTAGATTTACTAGGCATTTTTTCGTCGAGATATTCTCGGATTTCAGTTGATGATTGGGAATCAAACTTACTTGTTCTCCAGTTTGGTTCACTCAAATAATTATCCCAAGTATCAGTTCCAACTGGCGGCACGTAAGAATAGGATGTCTCGTCAAGAGCATTAGTTAAATCATCTATTTCTCTTATCAAATATTCTTCAATAGCATCTCTAGTATACTCAGACCAAGCATCTAGTTTTCCAAATCTATTTGTTTCAATCCATTGTTTATCTACTGGATCCAATACTTCATACCAATCACCAATCTGGTTTTTTTCCATTCCCATTGACATTAATTGGAATCTAAATTCATTATAATCGGTAATACCATTAACATACTGAGTACTATCCCATCCGTAAAGACTGTTCGGCCCTATTTCAACCATCACAATATCTGGCTTTGACTCAATAAGAGCTGGAATCTGTAACATCTCAGAATATGGTTTCCCACCCGACATAGCCATATTGTAAAATCTAGCATTTTCTATCGATGATTCTCCTTGCATACAAGTTCCATTCATTCCTGCCATCAAAATTGATGAACCAATACCTATGATACTTGGAACATCATCATCCTCAATAGTATCATATGCATCATAAACGAATGCAAATCTTCCGTTGCTGATTAGACTACCGTCTAACAACAAAGGTTGGACCATTGCAGGACCTATTGAAGATGTGATAAATAACCCAGTAATTGCAGCAATAATTACCGATAAGAACAACTCTGAAGGTTTGGAAATTTCTTTCTTAACCTCAGCAGACATTAAAATCACCAAATATAATTAATTTACTTGAGGTGATCCTACAGCATTTGCTTTCCAGCCCATTGCTTGCATAGAACTTAGATTAAGAACACGTCTGCCATCGTAGAGTATAGGTGTTCGCATTTTTCCAAGAAGAGAATTCCAATCAATCTCAATACATTCTTTATGTGCAGTTGCAAGAACCACCATGTCAAATCCTTTAGCATTATCTAAATCGTCAATTACATTGATATCTTTGGGGATATCATCGGTTGTAAGATATGGGTCCCAAGTTGATACTGAAATTCCAGAATCCATGAGATTCTTTGCTAACGGTTCTGCTGGTGTTTCACGTGCATCCCCTACCCCGGCTTTGTATGACCAACCAAGGAATAAAACGCGACCCTCTCCGGCGGGTACTCCAGATTGATACAATAGATTACGTAAAACTCCCGAAACATGTTTTGGCATCATCCGATTAACGGCTCTTGCAGCTGTAATTAATTCGGCAGGTACACCAACTTCCTGTGCTCGTTGCATCATGTAGTAAGGGTCAACTGGAATACAATGCCCTCCGACTCCAATACCAGGTGTGTAACGATGAAAATTCCATTTTGTTGCTGCCGAAGATAAAACATCCTCAACATCTAAATCTAATTCTGGAAATATTTGTGCTAGTTCGTTGACTAAAGCGATGTTGATGTCTCGTTGAACATTTTCGATTACTTTTGTTGCCTCTGCAACTTCAACTTTACCAACATAACGCACATCTTCTGAAGTTAATCGCTGATAGAGGTTTACTAAACTTTGACCCACTACTGAGTTTGAACATCCGATTACTCTAGCCACTTGTCTTACCCCATGATTTGGATCTCCCGGATTAAATCTCTCTGGACAATATGCTATTTCGATATCTTTACCTTCTTCTAATCCTAGCTCCTCGAGTATTGGAAGCCAAGAACTTGCAGTAACGCCTGGATAAACTGTACTTTCAAGAATTACAACCTTTCTACTTCCTTTTGCTGTTGCCTCAAATACAGCCCTTCCAGCACTTTCTACATATGATAAGTCCGGTTTCAAATCTTCTGAAACAGGAGTTGGTACGGTGACGATTAATACATCACATTCTTTTGTTGCTTCTTTTGTGTTTGTTGTGATTGACCACCTGTCGGATCCAGGTTTTGGAATCATATCATCTAAATCTGGGTCTCCAAGGGGGTTCTTTCCTTCGTGAAGTGCATTAACGATACGTTCTGAAAGGTCTACTCCCCACACATTGAAACCTGCGTCACGGAATCCGATAGCGGTAGGTAAACCTACATATCCTAAACCGATAATTCCAATATTTAGGCTCCCAGAATCTGCTCGCTCAGTAAACGAGTTATCCCATCCCATGATTGACGGCTATCAATCACATTCATGAAATAGTTGGTCATAAACAAGGCATTTATTCGTTTTACTCATGAAGAAACAGTTAAGGGCATTAAGTTCAACTATTATTTAACTAAAGTAGGTAAATTATGTTTGATTATTGAGCATTGATGTAAGCGAGAACTTCACCAATTACTTGAGCGAT
>MDTB01017529.1_pt1 | contig 14353 bp, 17 predicted proteins | sample 811161 | NCBI WGS metagenome assembly MDTB01 (sample SAMN05326650, study PRJNA326480) | marine metagenome | isolation source: seawater | place: Mediterranean Sea | collected 2009
ATATTCCAGAAGCTGAAATATTAACGAAAACGAAGATTAATTCAATAAATGATATGATAAATGCTGGAAAAATTTTATTAATTTTTTATTTAATAAAATATCGTAAATTTTTTTTGATTTTAAATGACCTCCTTTAATCAAAACATTTTTTGCTCCCAGACTTAATAAAATTTTTCCAGCATTTATCATATCATTTATTGAATTAATCTTCGTTTTCGTTAATATTTCAGCTTCTGGAATATTAGGAGTAATAAGTAAAGTTTTTTGCATTAAATTTTTTTTAATACAAATTATTGCAGAGTTATTAATCAATTTCGTACCGCCTTTAGCAACCATAACTGGATCGAGAACAACTTTTTTAACTTTAATTTTTTTTAAAGATTTTATTACTGCTAGTATAACTTTTTTGGAACTCAACATTCCTATTTTGATCGCTTCTGGTTTTATATCTTTTGCTGTAAATTCAATTTGGTTGCTAATTTCAAAAGGATTGATAGTTATAATTGATTTAACTCCTGTAGTATTTTGTGCAGTGACTGCTGTTAGAGCAGTCATTGCATAACTGCCTAATGAAGTAACCGTTTTAATATCAGCTTGAATTCCTGCTCCACCTGAGGAGTCTGAACCTGCAATAATGAGTACTTTGGACTTTGGATGCATATTTTAATGAATTGTTTTTTTAACTATATTGATACACTTGTTCATTAATGATTGGTTAAAAGACTCACACATAATTCTTACCTTAGGTTCAGTCCCTGAAGGTCTAACAAGTAATCTCCCCTTGTCTTTAATTAATTTTTTAGCAAATTGAATTGCGTTTTTACACCTAGTTGAATTGATAATATTTTTGTCTTTTACTTTAATATTTAAAAGTTTTTGTGGAACTGATTTATATACTTTGAATATTTCACTAGCCAAAATTCCTTTTCTAAGGGCAAATAATATCTCTAATGCCACTAACAGACCATCACCTGTGGTAGCAAATTTACCCAATATTATATGGCCAGATTGCTCCCCACCTAAATTAAAATTATTTTTTTTCATCATTTCTTTAACATATCTGTCTCCGACTTTTGACCTTTTAAATAAAATTTTTTCATTAGAGAAAAATTTTTCTAATCCATAATTCGACATTAAAGTTCCAATTACTCCACCCTTAAGGATTTTTTTTCTTTTCCATCTTTTGGCAATCATCGCTATGATCTGGTCACCATCTATAACTTGAGATTTTTCATCACACATGATTACTCTATCTGCATCACCGTCTAACGCTATGCCAAGATTAGCATTAAATTTTTTTACATATTTCCTTAGAACTTGTGGAAAAGTTGAGCCACATTTATAATTTATGTTTAGCCCATTCGGTTTTACTCCAATTTTGAAAACCTTTGCCCCTAGTTCAGATAATATTTTTGGAGCAGATTTATATCCAGCGCCGTTAGCACAATCCACCACTATTCGCATCCCTCTCAAGCTAAAATTACTTGGAAAGTTACTTTTTAGAATTTCAATATACCTATCATTTCCATCTTCTAATCTCTTAACTCTTCCTAATAATTTCGGTTTAGATAATTGACCAATGGTTTTTTTATCAATTAAATTTTCAATCTTTTTTTCTATTTTATCTGATAACTTCAAGCCATCTGGTCCAAATAGTTTTAAGCCATTATCATAAAAAGGATTATGTGATGCAGTAATCATTATTCCAAGATTAGCTCTCATTTTTTTTGTCAACATAGCTAGTCCATTTGTTGGTAATGGACCTAAAGTAAATACATGCATTCCAGCTGATGCTAGCCCTGATACAAGGGCTGGTTCAAGAGCGTACCCTGAGAGTCTAGTATCTTTTGCTATAATTGCTATTTGTTTTTTTTTCTTCAAATTTTTGAAATATGTACCTGCAGCTAATCCAAACTTAAAAAATTTTTTCCCATTAATATTTCCAATATTAACAGTCCCTCTGATTCCGTCTGTGCCAAAATATTTTTTTTTCATTTATTTAAAAGAGTTTTAAATACTAAAAGACCTTGTTTAACCTCTTCAACATTATGAACTCTAAAAATTTTAATTCCTTGAGAGAAGGAAAAAGTTATTGAAGACAAAGTGCCACCGATCCTCTCTTTTGTATCATAATTTCCAGAAATTTGATTTATAAATTTTTTTCTTGAAGTACCTATTAATATAGGAAAACCAAGAGAATGAAATATAGAAATTTTATTTAAAATCATCAAATTATGTTTCAGGTTTTTTCCAAACCCTATACCTGGGTCTAAAATAATTTTTCTATTATATTTATCATTACTAAATTTATCTATTTCTTTCTCAAAAAAATCATAGATATCTAACAAAACATTTTTATATTTAGGATTAATTTGCATTGTCTGTGGTGTGCCTTGCATATGATGGATTACTTTCCACAAATTTTTATTTTTAACTATATTTAAAGATTTTGAGTCAAATTTGTAACATGAAACATCATTAACAATATCAACTTTTTTTCTTATTGAATAATCCATTATAGAAGATTTTCTAGTATCAATTGACAGAAAGGTTTTTGGATATTTTTTTTTAAAATTATCAATTACTTTTTTCACTCTTAAAAGTTCATTTTTAGGTGATACTGTTTTTGATCCAGGTCTAGTCGATTCTCCTCCGATATCGATTATGTCCGCACCTGCTTTAATCATTTTACTAATTTTTTGATTGGCTTTATTAAAAGAATTATATTTCCCACCATCAGAAAAGCTATCTGGAGTCATGTTTAAAACACCCATTAACAGATGAGATTTTTTATTTAAAAAATTTCTTTTTTTTGTAATATTTTTTAAATCTATAATTATCTTTTTTTTCATTGCATAAGATAATTTTTTAATTTCTTTAATATTTATGTATTTTACTTTTACACTTCTCTTATTTCTTTCAAATACCTCTATTTGATTAAATGAAATAGATGCATCACCACACAGAGGTAGTGTAATATTTTTTTTTACTAACTCTTTTGATTTTGAACCATAAAAAAAATTACACGCTCGAGTGTAATATTTTTTCATTATTTTTATATTGCAGGTTTTGGTTTTAATCCTAGGGATCCAAGTGCTGAAGAGGTATCTCCGTCATTTTCATCTTCCTCTTTAAAGGATCTGGTTGGTTTTATATTTTTTAAAATTAAATCTCTTATCTCATCACCTGAAAGTGTTTCATATATTAAAAGTGCTTTAGCTAATTTGTGCAAGTCATCTATTTTATCTGTTAAAACTTTTCTGGCTCTCTGGTAACCTGTATCAACAATTTTTTTCACCTCAACGTCAATTTTTTTGGCAGTTTCTTCTGACATATTTTGCTGTTTAGTTACTGATCTACCTAAAAATACTTCTTCTTCATTTTCTCCATAGGCCAGTGGTCCCAGCTCTTCACTCATTCCATATTTTGTAACCATGTTCTTAGCCATTTTTGTAGCCATATCAATATCAGATGAAGCGCCTGAAGTTACTTTATCATGACCAAAAATAATCTCTTCTGCTATTCTACCACCCATAGCTACAGCTATATCGGAATACATTTTTTCTCTTGTAACTGACAGTTGATCTCTTTCAGGTAACCTCATCACCATTCCAAGAGCTCTTCCTCTTGGGATTATAGTTGCTTTATGAATTGGGTCTGAAGCTTTTTCGTTAAGAGCTACAATAGCATGGCCGCCTTCATGATAAGCAGTAAGTTTTTTTTCATCTTCTGACATAACCATAGATCTTCTTTCAGCTCCCATCATAACTTTATCTTTTGCCTCTTCAATGTCAGACATTGTAACTACTCTTTTATTTTTTCTAGCAGCTAACAAAGCGGACTCGTTTATTAAATTTGCTAAATCTGCTCCAGAAAAGCCTGGGGTTCCTCTAGCTATCGTTCTTAATTTCACATCCGGACCAGTACTGATTTTTTTGACATGAACTTTTAGAATTGCTTCCCTTCCAATTATATCTGGATTTCCTACCACAACCTGTCTGTCAAATCTTCCAGGTCTAAGTAGAGCTGGATCTAAAACGTCAGGTCTGTTCGTTGCTGCAATTAATATAATTCCTTCGTTTGTGTCAAAACCATCCATTTCAACAAGAAGTTGGTTTAAAGTTTGTTCTCTCTCATCGTTTCCTCCACCTAATCCTGCTCCTCTGCTTCTTCCAACAGCGTCAATCTCATCGATAAAAATTATACAAGGTGAGTGTTTTTTACCTTGCTCAAACATGTCTCTAACTCTTGAAGCGCCGACTCCAACAAACATCTCTACAAAGTCTGATCCTGAAATTGAGAAAAAAGGTACGTTTGCTTCACCAGCTATAGCTTTAGCTAATAAAGTTTTACCTGTTCCTGGAGGACCAATTAAAAGAGCACCTTTAGGAATTTTTCCTCCTAAACGACTAAACTTTTTAGGATCTTTTAAAAATTCTACTATTTCTTCAACTTCTTCCTTGGCCTCTTCAACACCAGCAACGTCATTAAAAGTAACTTTACCTTGAGCCTCATTTAATAATTTAGCTTTGGATCTTCCAAATCCCATAGCGCCACCCTTGCCTCCTTGCATTTGACGCATAAAAAATATCCACACTCCAATTAACAATAACATTGGAAACCATGACAGCAAAACTCCTAATAACGATGGCATTTTATCTTCTTGTGGACTTGCTACAATACTTACTCCTTTAGATGAAAGTTTGTCTACAAGTTCGGGATAGTTTGGTGAATAAGTTTTAAATGTTTTACCATCTGATAAAATTCCTGAAATATTATTTCCCTGTATTTGAACTTCAACAACCCTTCCAGCTTCCACCTCATTTAAAAAATTTGAGAAAGGTAATGAGCTTTTTTCTGTATTAATTTTGCTTGGATCTTGAAACATGTTGAATAATCCTACTGAGAGAAGGACTATTATGATCCACATTATTAAATTTTTCATATTCATATATACTTGTTTAAATAATCATTAAATCTTAATTAACAAGTATAATTTATCATTTAATAAGTTGTAAATAAGACAAAAAGGGCATATTAGCTTTAAAAGTTTAATTTTTTTCAACTTTTAGACATAAATTTTCCCCTTTTTTTGAAAATATACACCCTCCAAGAGTAGATTTTGTAAAATCACTTTTGTCAATATTCTTAATTAAATTATCTACTTTTTTTGACCGTAAATCATAATAATTTTTTTTAAGTCTTTTAATCGACTCATTAATAATTGCCATCTTGATATCTTTGCTTAAATTAAAATACTTTTCAAAATTAATTAAAATCTCTCTTTTGTTTTTTTTAATAAGGTTTCTAAATATTTTACTGAAATGTTTATCCAAGGTAATTTCACTGACAGATAAATTTTGAATAGATCTAAATATTTGTTCATACTTAATACCGCTTTTTTCCAAAGGCTTTTTCAAACCTCTAATTTTTGTTCTTAAATATTTCAAATTTTTATTAGATGGATCTTTAAAATATTTACCAAATATATTTTTTGAGATTTTTATCAGATAACTTTTCTTTGTATCTAGCAAGGGTCTACATATCAAAATTCTATTATTAATTTTGCTTAAATGTCTCATTGAAGATAACCCCTTTAATCCACTTCCTCTTGAAAGCCTAATTAAAAATGTTTCAACTTGGTCCTCTAAATTATGTGCAGTCAGAAGGATTTTGATTTTATTTTTTTTACAATAATTTGTTAAAATATTATATCTAGTATTTCTAGCCTCAGCTTGTATATTTTTTTCAATTTTTTTTTTATTTGAAAAGATTTTTAAATATATTTTTTTTTTCTTTAATAGATTTTTAACTTTTTGAGCTTCTAAATTAGAATTTTTCCTTATATTGTGATCAATCAATACATAGTGGAATTTAGTTTTTTTTGTGAAATTATATGCTTTAGTCAAAGCTACTAGGGCCAGACTATCAGGGCCTCCTGAAACTGCTACAACATATTTTTTTTTATTTAAAGTATCTATTTTGCTTTTAAAGCTTAAGAATATTTTAGATAAATCTTTAAAATTTCCAAATCCGTTTTTAAGATTTACACTTGAATTTTTTTTGCTCATACTGAGCTTTTTGTAACACAGACTTATTAGCTTTTGGATACTCTTTTTTAATTCCTGAAATCATTTTACAGCCCTGGTCTTTCTCACCTAATTGAACCATAGTAATTCCTAACTTTAAAAGATTGTCAGGTGCTTTTTTGCTTTTGGGATAATTTTGGTAGCCGTCTAAATATGCAGAGGCTGCATCTGAATATAATTGTCTAATTCTAAAAGTTTCGCCATACCAATATTGTGCGCTACCAGCTAAATCATGATCTTTGTTTTTATCAATAAATTCTTTAAGAGCAAACTCAGCTGTTTCATAATCTCCTATCTTCATAAAGCTTACAGCAAATTCGTATTGTTCATTAGCAGGTTTATCAGGAAGCAAAGACTCTCTTTTTTCAGGTTCTTCTGCAATAACTGTTTTAGCACTTTCAACTGAATTAATTGATTGGTTTTTAGGTAGATTAGAAGTTTGATAAGCAGGAGCTGCACCAAAATCTTGAGGCTTTGCAGATCCAGGAAGAGCTACTTTTTTTTCTTTTGTTGTATTAATGGTTTCGCTTTCTAAATCAGAGAATCTTAATTGAGTATCAGATTGAATTTTTGTCACTCGAGTTGATAATTTATCTAATTTAAAATTAACTTCTTCAAATTTATTCGTGAGTTCTCTAAATTGATCTTCTATTTCATTTAATTTCAAGAGATGCTTTGTCATAATGTCTTCGTTTAAACTATCGGATTTAGTTATACTTGAAGGTTTAAGTGAAATAGCATCTGACTTTTGATAAACTGCTTTTTCTAAAGTTTTTAAATCTTTAGTAATAACTTGAATTTGATCAGAAATAGCTTTTAAATAAATTTCTTCCTCTTCAGCTGAAATAGGATTGAAAAATAGAAAAACAATAATTGTTATTAAAGTTTTTTTAAATTTTAAATCTTTGAACATGATACATTTTTAGTTTGATAAAATGGCAAAAAAAAGACCCCTTAATATTGTGTATTAAAGGGTCTTTTAATATTCTTTGAAATATAATTAATTTACTTTAACTGTTACGGATCTTCTGTTTTGTGACCAAGCTAAAGGCGTTGAAGCTGGGTTAACAGGTTTTTCTTTACCATAACTTATTACAGAAAGTCTTTTTCCTGAAATACCATAAGTCATTAAGTAATCTCTAGCAGCGTTAGCTCTTCTCTCACCAAGTGCTAAGTTATATTCTCTAGTACCTCTTTCATCAGCGTGACCTTCAATTGTAACGTTAAGATCTTTATTTTTTCTTAAATAAGTAGCTTGCTTTCTAAGAGTAGCTCTTGAAGCAGTCGTCAAAGATGATTTGTTTGTTGCAAAAAATATTCGATCAGGTACTCCTGAAGCTAAGTATTTTACTGTCTCTTTTCCAGTATATACATCTCCATCAATGTCACCCGATTTTTTCGCAGTTGAACATGCACTTAATATTAAGGTTGCAAAGATAACTAGTAATATATTTTTTAAATTCTTGTTAAATATCATTTTTTTCCCCTGGGTTTGTTAACTGGTTTATTTCAAATTATTAGAAGTTATTCAAGTGTATTTTAGCTAAATTTTTACCTTATTTTGATAAAAGAGAGGACCAAGATGGGTCGGAAGCGTCAGTTTCTGTTGCTAGCCTTCTCTCATTATATCCAGTAATATCTATTGACCATAGTTTTGCTGAAAAACCCTCCCCTTTTGATCCGGATTTAGTTTCTCTATAAAAAACTATAACCCTTCCATTGGGAGACCAAGACGGTGCTTCCTGATAGTAATTTTCTGTTAACAATCTTTCACCGGTTCCATCCACTCTCATGACTCCAATATAGAATCTACCTTTTCGCATTTTTGTAAATGCTATCAAATCTCCTCTAGGCGACCAAACTGGAGTACCATAGATACCATTACCAAAAGTAATTCTTTTAACTTCACTCCCATCACTTCGCATAACATAAATTTGTTGCAAACCACTTCTGTCAGAATTAAATGCTATAAATTTTCCATCTGGAGAAAATGACGGGGAAGTATCAATCGATGAATGATCAGTTATTCTTTCAACCATTCTAGTATCTAAATCCATGGTATAAATATCTGAGTTACCGTCTTTTGCAAAACTCATTACTATCTTTTTTCCATCAGGTGAAAATCTAGGAGCAAATGTCATTCCAGGAAAATTTCCAACCACTTCTTGTGTTCCGGTTTCTATATCGAGTAAATAAACTCTTGGCATGTTTCTAAAGTAGGACATATAAGTAACCATTTGATTTGTTGGATTAAATCTCGGTGTTAGAACTAATTCATTTCCCAATGTAAGATATTTTGTATTAGCGCCGTCTTGATCCATAATTGCTAATTTTTTTATTCTTTGATTTTTAGGACCGCTTTCTGCAACATAGATGATTCTAGTATCAAAGTATCCCTCCTCACCAGTTAATCTTTCGTAAATTTTATCTGAAATAATATGTGCAACTCTTCTCCAGTTTGATGGTGTGGTTGTAAAAGCCAGAGCTGTCATTTCTTTAGCGGCAGCGAGATCCCAAAGTCTAAATTCAACCTTTAATTTTCCATCTTTAACTAAAAGTTTACCTGTCACTAATGCTTGAGCCTTTATCAATCTCCAGTCTTCAAATCTTGGTTTTAAATGCGCAATATCAGGTTTTTGAACAAAAGCCTCCTTTTTTAAAGGGTTGAATAATCCAGTGGCTTTAAAATTATATTCAATTATTTTCGAAATATCTTCTCCAAGTTCTTTTATTTTAATGCCTTCGTAATTTTGAGATTTTATATCGACATGTAATGGAGAGATAGCTATAGGTAGTGGATCTAGATTTCCACGAGTGATATCTATCTCAATTAAGGCAAAACACTTACTAATTGATACAATATTGATAAAAAATAAGATTAATAACTTTTTCATTTTATCCTTTTAACATTTCTGTGGGGTTAAAGTTTAATTGTAATTCTTTCCATTTTTCATAACCAGTAGGCGGGACTTTAAGTGGTTGACATAATCTTACTGCTCTTAATGCGCTTTCGGCTAAAACTTTATAAAATTTTTGACCTGGTCTGTTCATACGCTGATGATCTAGAATTTCTGATTTCATAATTGTTCCATCTTTTTTTAATTTAAGCTTTATTCTTACAAGAAGGTCTTCATCATACGGTAAACCTAGAGGTACACTCCAGCAACCAAATATTTGAGCTCTTAAAGCATCTTCTTGCGAGAGTGTGAGACCTGAAGCAAATGAATTTTTTTGACTACTCTGAGTCAATTTATCTTTTTTTTTTTGTTTCACAGCCTCAACTTCTTTAGCTTTATCAATTAAAGCTGCTATTTGATTAGTATCAACTATTTCTTTTTTCTCAAATTCGGAAGATTGTCTTATTTGAGGTTTAATTTCCTCTGGATTTTGTTTCTTTTTTATAATTTGTTTTTCCTCTTTTTTTTCATTAGGCAATGGAATACGATCTGGTTTTTCTTTAGCTTTCGCTGCAGGTGGTGCTTGTTCAGATACTAGTCTTTCTTCCTCTTTTTTTTTAGTTTCTTCAATTATTTTTCTAGCCTTAGGAGCGTATGGGATATTAGTTTTGTCAGAAATTTGAATTAATTCAACTGAAACTATTGGAGGTAAATCAATTGGCTCTCTAAGCATGAAGGGCAAACTTAATATTGTTAGCAAAACTATTATTGAGTGAAAAGAAATTGAATAAATTAAGCTTCTGACCATAAATCATCCTAATTTTTATAAGGCTCAGATATCAAAGCAACTTTGGAAAACCCTGCGCCAGATAAAGTTCCCATAACTTCCAATACTCTTCCATAATTTATATTTTTATCACCTCTTACATAAATTCTGGTATCAGTTCTATTTTTAGCTATCGCCAATAACTTGGGTATCATTTTTTGATAAGTTACCTGATGTTCTTGTATGTATATTTCACCCTTAGAATTAATACTCAGAGTAAGAGGTTCTTGATCATCTGGCAATGAGTCTGCAGCGGACTCTGGCAAATCAACTTGCACACCCACGGTTAATAAAGGAGCCGTAACCATAAATATAATTAATAGAACCAACATTACGTCAACAAATGGTGTTACATTGATTTCACTCATTGGTCCTTTTCTTGAGCGATGAGTTTGAATAGCCATTATTAAATAATTGATAAAAATCTTTTAGAAAAATTTTCTATTCTTGAAAAATATTTTTGGGAGTCGTTATTAAACTTATTATAAGCTACAACCGCAGGTATGGCTGCTAACAAACCTAAAGCAGTTGCAAACAAAGCTTCTGCTATTCCTGGTGCAACGATTGCTAAACTGGTATTTCTTGAAATTGCAATAGACTGAAATGAATTCATAATACCCCAAACTGTTCCGAATAGTCCTATGAATGGAGCGGTAGACCCCACCGTAGCCAAGAAAGTAAAATTTTTCTCAACTTTTCTCATTTCGTTATCCGTAGCAATTTCCAACACTCTTCCTACTCGTGCTGCTTGAACTGAAGAGGATTGCCTCTTTGTTTTTAATAGTTCTCCCATGGCAGATTTAAAAATTAAAACTGCGGGATCAGAGGAATTGGCTGGTAAACTATTATTAAAACTCTCAGCTGATTTTGCTTTCCAAAACTTCTTTTCAAAATCTTCAATTGAACTATTTATATTTTTAAACATTTTAAATTTATCGAAAATCAGTGCCCAAGAAAAGATTGAACAAGCTATTAATAAAATAATTACAAACTTGACTACAAAGTCAGCTCTTAAAAAAAGCTTCCATAAAGAAAAATCGGTCGCTCCTCCCAATCCAACAACTTGCGTAGCTATATCTTGTTCCATTAAGTTTGATTACTTTTAGAATGTGTCATGAATTTGGCGCTATTAATTAATTTGGGTTTAATTTTCTTCAATTAATCTTGTTTCACTGAAGTATCTAGCGATCAAAATAGCATCAGATTTATTAACGTCCTTTTTTTTTGCTAGTTGACTTGAAAGTTTGGGATACATTTCTATAGCTTTTGTTCTACTAGAGTCTTTAGACGAATTGATAAGTTCAAAATGTTTCTTCCATTTTGACGGTCTAACGAAGAAAATCGGCAAATCTAATGCAGCACAAATACCTTTAATAGCTCCAAATGTTTGGCCAAAATTAAACATACTCGTTACACCTTGACCAGGCATCGCATTTACTTGTTCGACCACAACTGTGATTTCCTCGTTTTTATTAATATTTTCTTTAATTAAACTTACCAGAAGGGCGCTATTTAATTGTCTTTTATTTTTTTTTCCTTCAGACATTACTGGTATATCAAAAATATTTAATACTTTATTATTCTCTAAAATAGCTATCGCTCCACTTAATCCAGGGTCTATGCCAATTATCTTCATTACTAAGAACTTATTAGGTTTGCGTTTGTGAATATATTTTGAACATCATCTAACTCCTCTAATAATGATAAAACTTCAATTACATTTTTGCTTTGCTCTTTGTTTAAATTAACATAATTAAGAGGCCTCCACTCGATGGAGGAATATTCAAATGCATCTATTTTTTTTTCAAGTTCCATCTTAATTTTATAAAAATCTTCTTTTTTTGTTATTACTTCAAAAATATTTTCTAAAATGATACAATCATTAGCTCCTGCATTAATTGCTACCTCAAATATTTCTTCCTCCTCTATTTTATTCTTCTCAACATGGATTACACCACTATTAGAAAACATATGTGCGGTAGATCCAGTTTCGCCCAATCTTCCTCCATTTTTTTGTAGAATAGTTCTTATGCTTGATGCTGATCTATTTTTATTATCAGTTAAAGTTTCTATGATTAATGCAACATTAGACGGTCCAAAACCTTCATATCTTAAACTTTCATAGTTTTTATCACCGCTTAGTTCAGATTTGCTGATTGCTCTAGAGATATTATCTTTTGGCATATTGGCATGTTTTGCAGCTTGAATAGCTGTTCTTAATCTAGGATTCATATCAGGATCTCTGTCCCCTAATTTAGCAGCAACGGTTATCTCTCTTGAAAGTTTAGAAAAAATTTTGGATCTTTCTTTATCAGCCCTACCTTTTTTGTGTTTAATGCCTGCCCAATGTGAATGTCCTGCCATGGTTAATTAACTAAGCTACCTCCATAAATTAATCTAGTAATTTTTTTTGCTAAGCCAGTTTCAAGATTGGTTTCTACAATTACTCCAGATATAGTGCCTTCACCCTCTGCAGGAAAATGGCTAATCGCATCTTTTTCCTTTAAAAATCTTTTAATTGAATTTTCCTTATTCATTCCAATTACAGAGTTGTAATCTCCACACATACCGATATCTGTCTGGTAAGCTGTCCCTCCATCTAAGATACGAGTATCTGCAGTAGGAACATGAGTGTGTGTTCCAACAACGCAGGTAGCATAGCCATCGAAAAAGTGTCCAACTGCCATTTTTTCACTAGTAATTTCTCCGTGGAAGTCTACGACTAAAAAGTCTACATCTTTTTTTAATTTCATCTTATTGCAAATTTCTTTAGCTGTTTTAAAAGCATCTTCAGTTTTTCTCATAAATACATTTCCCATAAGATTAATAACGCCTACTTTATGTTTTTTATTTTTTGAAAAAAAAATTTTATATCCTTTTCCTGGTGATCCGCTAACAAGATTAGCTGGTCTCAAAAGTCTATTTTCTTTATCTATAAATTCTGTTGTTTCTTTCTTGTCCCAAATATGATTTCCAGATGTTATTACATCAACACCAGTTTTAAAAAACTGCACAGCTATTTCTTCAGTAATCCCTCTACCATCGTCTGAAGCATTTTCGCCATTTACGATTACAAAATCAATTTTATTTTTCTTTATTAATTCAGGTAATTTACTAATTAAAGCCTTTCTTCCAGAGGCTCCCATTACATCTCCTAAAATAAGTATGTTCATTAATAAATTCCTTTTTCTGTTAAAATATAATCAAGCTTTACGTCATTTTGATTAATCGGAAGTTTATGGTGCCTTTGAAATGAAAAAGCAACACCCACAGTTAAAATATTTTTAAAATGATTTAAATATTGGAAAAGATAACGATCATAGAATCCCTTTCCATAGCCTAATCTATATTTATTTTTATCAAAGGCTAATAATGGTACTAACATAACATCAGGAACTTTGGCTTGAATTTTAACTGGTTCAAGGATACCAAATTCATTAACAAATAAAACATCCTTTTTTTTCCAAGAGAAAAAATTCATAATGTTGTTTTTTTCTATTACAGGAAGCAAGGTATCTTGTGACGAGATGATATTAAATTCCATAAGCTTAATATCATTTAATTCAAAATTAGATGGATAGTATAAAGCGATTTTAAGAGTTTTTTGTTTTTTAAATTTGATTTTTATTAGCTTCAAAAATGGTAAAAAAAAATCTTTATTCACCTCATAATATTTTTTTTTTCTTAAAGTGAAATACTTTTTTCTTAATATTATCTTTTGTTGCATTTACTGTATTTTAGACAGCGACTCTGTATTAGAAATTATTTTTTCAAGTGATTGAGTGGTTTTATCTAACATTGACTCATACAAGGTATTATTATCTTCAATTGTTTTTTTAAAAACATCTAATTCTTCGTGAAGTTTTCTTATCTCAATATCTTTGTTATCTTTATATTTAATTGCTAATAACTTTATTTCTTTAAATTTATCAGATATCTCGTCTAATTTTTTTTTTTGGTTTGTTACTTTTTGTTTTAAATCAAAATACTCATCGATTAATTGAATCGTAGTTATTAATAAAAGTTTATTTTCTCCAATGTTTCCAAGTTTATCTTTTAATTGAGTATATTTTTTATCTAAAAATTTTGTTAATTTTTTTAAAGATTCTTCCTGACCATCATCGCATGAGAGAAGGTAATCTTTATTATTAAATTTAATATTTACATTTGCCATTTATCTATCTCACTTACTAAATTTTCAGTTTCCTGACTCAATTCCTCAATATCTTGATTAAATTTATCTTCGAGTTCAGATTTTTTACTCACCTCTAGCTGTAGTTTTTTTAATTTATCCTTCAAATATTTATGCTCTCTCATTAATTCTTCATTTTTTTTTTCTATCTCTTTTTTTTGATGGGCTAATTCGTTTTTTTCAGTTTTAATTTTTTCTAATTCATGATTTGGCTGTGAATAACTTAATGATAAAGAATTTAGTTTATCAATAAGTTGGTTTAAATTTTGTTCTTTCTTTTCAAAACTACTCATAAAGATTTATACCATAATATTGATATAGTTAGTTTAAGTCTATATAGGTAATTCAA
>MDTB01131347.1_pt1 | contig 14352 bp, 19 predicted proteins | sample 811161 | NCBI WGS metagenome assembly MDTB01 (sample SAMN05326650, study PRJNA326480) | marine metagenome | isolation source: seawater | place: Mediterranean Sea | collected 2009
CTTCAGGTTATGAGCCTGACGAGCTACCAGACTGCTCCACCCCGCGTTGAGTTATAATTTCTTTATATTTATAGCTTGGAGTTTATTTTTTTCTTCTTTTATGTCGTATTTAATTTTTTGCTCTTCTTTTAACACTCTTAGCTTTGAATTTTCCAATGCAGTGACGTGTAAAAAAATATCTTTATTAGTCTCGTCATCAGTTATAAATCCATAACCTTTTTTTGAATTAAACCATTTTACTTTACCAGATGGCATTATTGTTCCTCTCATCTTTTAAATTAATACCTATTTTTCAATTTTTGGAGTTTTTTTATTCTTTTAATATTTTCTGTTTGAACTCTTTTTTTTCTCTCAGATGGTTTTTCATACGTACTTTTCATTTTCATTACTTTAAAAAAACCTTCTTTTTGAAGTTTTCTTTTTAAAACTCTTATAGCTTGTTCAACATTATTATCTTTGACGTCTATTTTAATAAAAACCTCCAGTTAATTTAAAGTTAGTTATCATTTGCTTCATTATTTGTCTACACTGAAGCGGCTTGAGCTTTCTTTTCTTCTCTTATTTTAGCTTTTCTTTCCCTTTCAATTCTTCTTTTAGCCTTCTCTAGACTTTTCTGAAATGCTTCTTGTGTGCAAAGAGCTAAAATTACAGGGTCTCGGGGTTTAAGATTAGAAAAATTCCAGTAACTCCTTTTTCTTATTAGCGATACTGTTCCTTTAGTACTACCTACCAATTTTGAAATTTGACCATCTGTTAATTCTGTAGCATTTTTACATAACCATAAAATAGCATCTGGCCTATCCTGTCTTTTAGATAAAGGAGTGTATTTCGGTCTTTTTCTTTCTTTAACCTCAACTTCATCTACCTTCTTAAGAAGATTTAATTTTTTTTCAGGATTATTTGAGCAATTTTCAATTTCCTCTCTAGACAATTGACCAGCCAAAATTGGGTTATAGGCTTTGATACCTTTGGCAACATCACCATCAGCAATACCTTTAATTTCTAATTCGTGTAAATTACAGAACTCAGCTATTTGCTTAAATGTTAATGTAGTATTTTCTACTAGCCAAACAGCAGTAGCTTTTGGCATGAAAGGAGCTTCAGTCATATATTTATTTTTTTGATCTCAAATTACTAAATTTCTTATTATATTTACTTACTCTACCTTTATCGAGAATTTTCTGCGCACCACCAGTCCAAGCAAAATGCGACTTAGGATCAATGTCCAATTTTAGCACATCATTCTCTTTACCCCAAGTAGACTGAGTTTCAAATTCACTTCCATCAGTCATCACAACTTTAATTTTATGGTAATTGGGATGTATCTTTTTTTTCATGCTGCGAGTTTTATATGATTAAAGGTTTTTACTCAATATTTTTTTTAATTATAAGGTCTTTAAATTCATCATATATATTTGAATTTGAAGCTAAAATGTTCCTTTTTAAAGGTGCTTTGTCATCTGACTCAAAAAAATCTACAAATCCTCCAGCTTCTTTTAGGATTATAGAACCAGCGGCTATATCCCAATAATTTACTTCTCTTTGCCAATAACCATCAAACCTCCCACAAGCAACATATGAAATATCTAAAGCTGCACTCCCAAATCTTCGTGTGTGCGGAACTATTTTTGAAACTTTTATGAACTCAGAAAAAATTTTATCTTTAATTTTGCTAGTATATTTAGGCCCGCCAGTTACAAGCAAAGCATCTTTAAATATTTTTTTATTTGAAACTCTTATTCTTGAATTATTTAAATATGCTCCACTGCCTTTTTCTGCACAAAAAAATTCATTCTTTATTGGATCAAATACTACCCCGCATTTAATTTCATCATTTTCCTCATAAGCAACTGATATAGCAAATTGAGGGACTCCATTTAAAAAATTAACCGTTCCATCAATTGGATCTATAATCCATCTATTGCTTGTGTTAGATTTATTAATTATTCCTGACTCTTCTGTAATTATTCCGTAATCTGGATGTGCTTTTAGCAACTCTTCAATAATAATTTTCTCTGTTCTTTTGTCAGACGAGGTAACAAAATCGCCTGGCCCCTTGGTCGAGACCTGTAAATTTTCAATTTCACCAAAATCTCTTATCAGAGATCTAGAAGCTTTCATGCAAGCTTTTGTAATTATATTTATTTGAGGAGAGTTTAACCTCATTAATTTACTCTCTTTACGTACTCTAAAGTTCGAGTGTCTAAAATAATCTTTTCTCCACTTTCAATAAATGGAGGAACATCGATCTTTATTCCACAATCTAATAGAGCGGGTTTATATGATGATGAAGCAGTTTGATTTTTTATAGCAACATCAGTGCTTTCAATAATACACTCTATATTATTCGGAAGTTCCAAAGAAATCGCTCTTTCTTCCATGAAGGAAATTGTTACTTCTAAATTTTCTTTAAGTAATTTGTATTTCTCTCCCGTTATTGATTTTGGAATTTCAATTTGCTCATAATTTTTATTATCCATAAAGTGACAATTTTCACCGTCTATATACAAAAAATTAAATTTTTTTTCATCAACCTCAGCTTTTTCTACTGTTTCACTAGATCTAAACCTTTCATTTAATTTGGTTCCTTTAATTATACTTTTAAGTTCAACTTGATTAAATGCACCTCCTTTACCAGGTTTAACATGTTGAGTTTTTAAAACATTCCAGTAATCATTTTTATGTTCAATTATCATTCCTGGTTTTATCTCTATTGCTGTTATTTTCATTTAAATTTCCTAATCGCCATTTCTGGTTTCAATTTTGGGTTATCCCAAATATAACTCGATATTGCAATATATTTTGCTCCTGATTTTATAAATTTTTTATAATTTGAATTATTAATTCCACCAATTGCAACAATTGGTTTTTTAATGTTTTTTTTTGCCCATTTCAAAATATTCAAGTTGGCTCTTTTAGCATTAGGTTTTAATTTTGATTTATTAAAAGAACCAAAAGCTAAATAATCAGCTTTATTTTGAACTGCAATTTTGGCTAATATTTTTGAATTGTGACAAGTTACACCAATAATCTTTTTTTTTAGATAATTCTTTGAATTTATAATTGAACCGTCTTTTTGCCCTAAATGACATCCATCAGCATTGGTAATTTTTGAAATATTTGGATTATCATTGATTATAAGTTTTACTTTATATTTTTTTGTAATTTTTTTTATTTTTTTAGCTACTTCTATAATTTTTACTTTTTTTACTTTTTTTAACCTTAACTGAAAAAACTTTACATTTTTGACTGCTAATACTTTTGCTAAATCATCATAAAAATTGTTATAAATTTTTTTTGGAGAAATTAAATATATAAACTTTTTCAAGTTATTTGAGCTACTGCTTCTTCTCTAGATTTTCTGACCATTCTCCTTTTGAAGAAAGTCCATTCATTTTAGCTCTGTGATTAAAAGCTTTTTGAATATCATTTTGATTATTTTGATCTTTACCAAATGCTTTCAACGCACTTGCCTGCAAACCCCTGCCATACGAGAAGGTAATTAAAAAATTTGTATCATTTATCTTGTTTATCTCATTAAGGTTTTTACTTGCTTCTATCTCAGACTGACCACCAGATAAAAAAGCAATACCAGTTACTTCGGCAGGAACATTTTTTTTTAAACAATCTAATGTTTTTTTTGCAATTTCTTCAGCATTAACTTTTTTTGATGAGTCTGTGCCAGGAATAATCATATTTGGTTTTAAGACTGTTCCTCTTAAATCAACACTATGATTTTCAAGTTCATTAAAGCATTCATTTAATACATCAGTTGTAACTTGGTAACATTTATCTATATCATGAGACCCATCCATTAATACTTCTGGCTCTACTATTGGAACCATTCTAGCTTCTTGTACAAGCGCAGCATATCGGGCGAGAGCATGAGCGTTTGATCTTATTGACTGAGATGAAGGAAATTTATTTCCAATTTTATAAACTGCTCTCCACTTCGTAAATCTTGCTCCAAGTTCATAATATTCTTTTAATCTTTCTCTCAATCCATCTAAACCTTCCGTCACTGTTTCATCCGGTGTTCCCGCAAGAGGTTTAGCGCCTTTATCAACTTTGATACCTGGTATAGCGTTATTTTTTGAGATTAGTTCTGGAACGCTAGGTCCAATTGTAGTTTTTTGTTTTATGGTTTCGTCAAAAAGAATAACTCCACCAATATAATTTTTCATAGCTTCAGAATTAAAAAGAGTTTGTCTAAAAATTAATCTATTTTTTTCAGTATTCTCTACGTTTATACTTTTAAATCTTTTTGCAATTGTTCCTGTGCTTTCATCCGCCGCTAGTATTCCTTTACCTTTGGCACACATTTTTTTTGCAATTTCTTCTAAAGTCATAGGTGATATTTATTTTAAAACGTTGAGGCCGGGCAAGTCTTTTCCTTCAAGAAATTCTAAAAATGCACCTCCTGCTGTTGATAAGTGTGTAAAATCAAATTTATCTTCACTCTTATTGATTGCTGATATGGTATCTCCACCACCTAGTATTGATATAAGAGATTTTTTTGCCGTGTTGTCTGAAATCTTTTTAGCTATTGCCAGGGTACCGCCTAAAAAATTCTTATTTTCAAAATATCCCGCGGGTCCATTCCATAAAACTGTATTAGACTGGTCAATAATATTCTCAATATTCTTCAGTGTTTTTGGCCCAATATCTAAAATTATTTCATTTTGATCAATTGAATCTAATTCTTTTATTTTTCCAGAACCTTCAAAATTATTTGAAACACTGCAGTCTTCTGGAATTAAGATATTACAATTGTATTTTTTTGCATCTGTATATATTTTATCAATTATATCTTTAGAATCTTCCTCTATAAGAGATTTTCCAACAGCAAATTCTTTAAAAACAAAAAAATTATTAGCCATAGCTCCAACAATAATAATGTTATTTACATTTTTTATTAAATTAGTAATTACATTAATTTTTGTGGAAATTTTTGCTCCTCCAATAATACATGTAACTGGATCTTTTTTATTTTGAATAATTGTATTTATTGCTGAAACTTCTTTCTTTATAAGGGGTCCCGCATAGCAATTTCTCATATATTTTGTAATTTTATGTATAGAAGCTTCTTCTCTATGAGAGCATGAAAAAGCATCGTTAATATAGATATCACCTAATGAAGCAAGTATTTTTGCAAAACTATCTTCATTTTTGTTCTCTCCTTCAAAAAATCTAATATTTTCCAATAAAATAATTTCACCTTCCTTTAGATAAGAAAATTTATTTTTTGTTTCCTCATTAATATCGCCCATAAAAAAATATACATTTGTTTCTAACTGCTCTTTTAAAAATTTATATACTGGCGATAGTGACAGTTCATTATTCTTTTTACTTTTTGGCCTACCTAAATGGCTAACAATAACTATCTTTGCTTTTTTTTCTATTAAATTTTTTATAAAAGGTAAGCTTGTTAAGATTCTGCTTTTATCTTGAATTTTTTTTTCTATTAAAGGAACGTTTAAATCAAGTCTAAGAATTATTGTTTTGTTCTGAACCTCCAAATCTTCAGAAAAATATTTTATTTTACTCATTGAAATTGTGGTTATTTTCTAAGTTTTTCTTGAATGGTCAGCACTATCTTTTCTACTGATAAATTAAGATGTTCGTATATTCTTTTATAAGGAGCACTTTCGCCAAATTTATCAATACCCAAAGATATACCTTTACTCCCTGAATATTTTTTCCATGAAGAAACACTTCCCGCTTCTATGGTAACAATTAAAGAATCATTATCCAAAATACCTGTTTTGAAATCATCAGACTGTTTATCAAAAAGTTCCTGACATGGCATTGAAACTACTTTGGATACAATATTATTTTCTTTTAATGCCTCGTGAACATTTAAAGCAAGCTCAACCTCTGACCCCGATGCAACTAATGTAACTTTATTGTCATGGGAGATATTTTTGACTATATAGGCTCCATTTTCACATTGGTTCTTTTCTGAAAATTTAGGATTTATGTATGGTAATTTTTGTCTTGATAAAGCGATTACGCTAGGAGTATTTTTACTTTGCAAAGCTATTTGCCAACATTCAAGAGTCTCATTTATATCTGCTGGACGAAATACATTTAGGTTAGGTATTGCTCTTAAGCCAGTTAATTGTTCTATAGGTTGATGAGTTGGGCCGTCTTCACCTAGCCCAATTGAGTCGTGAGAAAAAATATAAATTACTTTTAACCCCATTAAAGCGGCAAGTCTTATCGATGGTTTACAATAATCGGAAAAAATTAAAAAAGTTCCACCATAAGGAATAAATCCGCTGTATAAAGATAATCCATTCATAACAGCCGCCATTCCATGCTCTCTAACACCGTAATGAATATAATTTCCATCAAATTTTTTTGAACTAATTACTCTTGAATTATTTGTTTTAGTATTGTTTGAACCGCTAAGGTCTGCAGAACCACCAATTAACTGAGGCAGTATACTTGAAATGCTTTCTATAGCAGCTGAAGAAGATTGTCTTGTTGCCATACTTGGTTTTGACTCAAAATATTTCATTTTCTCATTTTTAATTAAATCTTTAAGATCTTTTAAGTTTGACTCTATATAAATGTTTTTTAATTCTGATTGAATCTCTGGTTTTTTTTTGTTTAATATTTCTAACCAATTTTCTTCCAATTTAGATCCTTTTTGACCAATCTCTCTCCAAGCATTAAGAACACCTTCAGGTACTTCAAAAGGTTCTTCATTCCATCTAAGTTTTTTTCTTACCAAAGCAATTTCTTCATCACCCAGAGGAGAGCCATGAGAGGAAGATTTTCCAGATTTATTAGGAGATCCAAATCCAATTATAGTTTTACAAGATATAATAGTAGGTTTATTGGATTTAGAGGCTTTAGTTATTGCTTTAGAAATTTCTTTTTCATTATGACCGTTAACCTCTAAAAAATTCCATCCATAACCCTCAAATCTTTTTTTATAATTATCTGATACACTTAATGAAGTAGGGCCATCAATAGAGATTTTGTTATTATCAAAAAAAACTATTAGGTTTTTGAGCTTTAGATGTCCAGCTAAACTCATTGCTTCGTGACTAATTCCTTCCATTAAATCTCCGTCACTTGCGATCACGTACGTTTTATTGTTAATCAAAGTCGGTCCAAATTTATTTCTTAATATTTCTTCAGCAATCGCCATTCCAACCGAATTTCCAAGTCCTTGACCTAAAGGGCCAGTGGTAGTTTCAATGCCTGTATCTTTTTTATATTCAGGGTGGCCTGCACAAATAGAATTAAGTTGTCTAAAATTTTTTATATCTTCAATAGAAAAACTCTTGTAGCCCGTTAGATAAAGTAATGAGTACAAAAGCATAGATCCGTGACCAGCTGATAAAATAAATCTATCTCTATTGATCCAGCTTGGATTTTTAGGATTAAACCTCAGGTGGTATTTATATAATACTGTCGCGACATCAGCCATACCCATGGGCATACCGGGATGACCAGAATTTGCTTTTTGAACAGCATCTATTGACAAGAATCTTATTGCGTTTGATAGTTGATTAAATTTTACGTTCACAATTAAATTACCTATATAGACTTAAACTAAGTATATCAATAATATGATATAAAAAAGATATGAGTATTTTTGAAAAAAAAGAAAAAAATTTAAACGAGTTATTAAATAAATTGAATATTCTGACATCGACTTATTCACACTCCTCATATAAAACAGAAAAAATTGTAACTGAAAAAAACGAATTAATTAGAAAAAAATCAGAAATTGAAAAAAAAAATCAAGAGTTGATGAGAGAACACAGTTACTTAAAGGGTAAAATAGCTCAACTCCAAGAGGAAGTAAGTAAACGATCATCAATGGAAGAACAATTTAATCAAGATATTGAGGAACTCAGTCAGGAAACAGAGAGTTTAGTAAATGAAATAGAAAAATGGCAAACGTAAATATAAAATTCAATAATAAAGACTATCTTCTATCTTGTGATGACGGCCAAGAAGAGTCATTAAAAACTTTAACTTCATTCTTAGATAAAAAATATAATGAGCTCAAAGATAAATTGGGAAATATCGGTGAAAATAAACTTTTATTAATTACAACAATTCAATTAATTGATGAATATTTTGATTTAAAAAAGAGAATAACACAACAGAAAATAAAATTAGACGAGCTAGCTTCAAAATTTCAAGAACTTAAAAATTTAGCAATTAAATACAAAGAAAGTAAAGATAAAGAAATTGGCAGTTTAAATAATGAGTTAGAAAATTTTAAAAAAGCTATAGAAGAAAGTAATGTCCTTTATGAATCTATGTTAGACAAAACTACACAATCTCTTGAAAAAATACTTTCAAACACTGAAACGATTTCTAAAATTCAGTAAATGCAAAGCAAAGATCGATTAAGAAAAAAATATCTCTCAATAAGAAAAAAAAAATATTTTGATATAAGTTCAAATTTTTTCAATCCATTATTAAGATTAATTAAAAAAAAATATACTAAAAAAAATCTTACTCTTTCAATATATTATCCTGCCTCTTATGAGGTAAATGTAATTAAGTTATTAGATATAGCTAATACTGATAAAATTAAAATGGTTTTACCTATGATTATTAATGGTAATTCGATGTGTTTTTACAGATGGAAAAAAGGGGACATTTTACAGGTAAATAGATATGGAATGTTAGAACCCAGTATGTCCACAAGAAAAGTTGTCCCAAATATTATGTTAGTACCATTGCTAGCATTCGATAAAGAAAAAAATAGACTAGGTTATGGAGGTGGATTTTATGATAAGTTTATAAATAAATATCTTAAATCTAATAAAAATCTAACTACCATAGGCATTGCTTTTTCGTTTCAAAAATATAATAAGCTTCCAACTTCTAAAAATGATGTAAAACTAAATTACATTTTAACTGAAAAAGGTTTGATTAAATGAAAATACTTATTCTAGGAGACATCATGGGGGCCTCAGGCAGAAAAGCTATAAACAAAAGTTTACCAGAGATCATTAACAAAAATAAAATAGATTTTACTATTATTAATGGAGAAAATGCTGCTGATGACGGCAAAGGTATTACTAACTCAATTGCGAACGAGCTTTATTTAAAAGGAGTAGATGTTATTACCTCGGGTAATCATATTTGGGATAAACAGGAAACAGTTGAATATATAAATAAAGAAAGGAGACTGTTAAGACCTGCAAATTTTGCAGAGGGCTCGCCTGGAAGTGGATATGGAGTTTATATAACAAAAAACAAAAAGTATAAAGTGGGAGTCATAAATTTGATGGGAAATGTCTTCATGAGAAAAACAGAAGATGTTTTTAAAACCGCTAAGAAAATTAAAGAAAAAATTAGATTAAAAAAGAATGTTGATTTTATTGTAATCGATTTTCATGGTGAAATTACAAGTGAAAAAATGGCCATCGGACATTTTTTTGATGGCGCGTCCACGGCAGTAGTTGGAACTCATACTCATGTGCCCACAGCAGATACAAGAATACTAGAAAAAGGGACAGGCTATCAAACTGATATAGGAATGTGTGGAGATTACAATTCTGTAATTGGAATGAATAAAGAAAATTCTCTAAAAAAATTTTTAAAAGATAAAACATCAACCAATCATTTTCCTGCTGAAGGTGAAGGAACTTTATCTGGTATAATTGTAGAAGCAAATCCTGACACAGGGCTAGCAAATAAAATTACAAGATTAATAGATGGCGGCAGTCTAATAAAATAAATATGGCAGGGCACTCACACTGGGCTGGAATTAAGCATAAAAAGGGAAGAGCAGATAAAGAGAAATCAAAAATATTTTCTAAACTTTCAAGAGAAATTACAGTAGCAGCAAAATTAGGAGATAAAGATCCAGACATTAATCCAAGATTAAGAACAGCTATACAAGCTGCTAAGCAGGCTAACATGCCCAAAGACAATATTGCTCGAGCTATAAGTAAATCTGAAATAAGTGGAGGAAAAAATTATGAAAACTTAAGGTATGAAGGTTTTGGTCCTTTTAATTCGGCTTTGATAATAGAGACGTTGACTGATAATAAAAATAGATCAGCATCAAGTTTAAGAACTATTCTACAAAAAAATGGGGGCAGATTAGGTGAAACTGGATCTACCAAACATCTATTTACTAACTGTGGTGTGATACACATAGATAATAAAAAATTTCAAGAGGATGAGATTTTTGAATTAGCAATAAATTCTGGAGCTAAAGACTGTTCAAATCTTGAGAATTATCATGAAATAATTTCTGAAAAAGAGGATTTTTACAAAGTTAAAAGTCAATTAGAAAAGAAATTAAATAAATTAGACTACTCTGGTATAGAATGGAGGCCATTGAGTCGAATAGATTTAAATTATGAGCAAAGTAAAAAAATTTTTGAACTTTTATTAGCTTTAGAGGAGTTAGATGATGTTCAAAATATTTATATCAATACTAATTTGAAAAACATTTGAATATGAAGATAATTGGAATAGATCCTGGGTTGAGTGGAGCGATCGCTGTTATGAAAAATAATAAAGTTTTAAATATTTTTGAAATACCTGTTATGTCTGAGGGTAAAAAAAATAAAAGACAGCTTAATAGCGCTCAATTAGTAAGATTATTAAAAGATAATATTAAAGATGAAGAAGAAGTATCTGTGATAGTAGAACAAGTTAATGCAATGCCAGGGCAAGGTGTAACTAGTATGTTTAATTTTGGACAGACTTTTGGTGCAATCAAAGGTATTTGCGCTGCTTTAAGCTTGCCAATTTTTTTTGTTAGACCTTCAAAATGGAAAAAGCATTTTGAATTAATTAATTCATCAAAAGATTCAAGTAGAACAAAAGCCATAGAAATGTATCCTTTGTTATCTAGTGAATTATCAAAAAAAAAAGATGTAAACAAATCAGATGCCATACTTATAGCAAGATTTTATAGTGACACTCGTTTAAACGATAATTAGACAAATTTTTATATTTTTATTTCAAAAAGCGCCAAATTCATGACACATTCTAAAAGTAATCAACTTTCATGGAACAAGAAATTGCATCTCAAGTTGTAGGTTTAGGTGGAAGTACAGATTTCTCATTATTTAAACTTTTTTTAAGAGCAGACTTTGTTGTAAAGTTTGTCATTATTCTACTAATTGCTAGCTCTATTTTTTCTTGGGCATTAATTTTTGATAAATTTAAATTATTTAAAAGAATTAATTTATCAACAGAGGATTTTGAAAAGAAGTTTTGGAAAGCAAAATCTGCTGAAAATTTCAACAATAATCTTCCAGCAAATACAAAAGATCCCGCAACTATTATTTTTAAAACAGCAATGAACGAAGTAATGAAAACCAAAAGACAATCATCAGCAGTACAGGCCGCAAGAGTTGAGAGAATATTAGAAATTGCAACTGACATTGAAATTAAAAAGATTGAAAAAAATTTCACTTTCCTAGCTACGATAGGCTCAACTGCTCCGTTTATAGGATTATTCGGAACAGTATGGGGAATAATGAATTCTTTCCAATCAATTGCAATTTCACGGAATACTAGTTTAGCCATAGTAGCCCCAGGTATAGCCGAAGCTTTGTTTGCAACTGCATTAGGCTTATTGGCAGCAATTCCAGCAGTCGTAGCATATAATAAATTTAGTAGTGACTCAAAAAGGTATATTTCAAAAATAGATAATTTTTCAAAAAGATTCTTATCAATAATATAAAACATGGCTTTTAAATTTAATCGCTCAAGAAACGAACCAATGAGTGAAATCAATGTTACTCCGTTTGTTGACGTAATGTTAGTTTTGCTTATTATTTTTATGGTAACTGCTCCACTATTAACAGTAGGTGTACAAGTTGATCTACCAGAGTCATCAGCAGACTCTTTGCCTGACGATCAAGAACCATTAACAATAAGTATTAACTCAAAAGGTGAAATTTTTATACAGGAGCATAAAGTAAATTATCAAAAAATTGTTCCTAAACTTTTAGCAATTGCAAAAAACAGAACAGATACGAGAATATATGTTAGAGGTGACAAAACTATTAACTATGGAAGAGTTTTGGAAGTTATGGGCACTTTATCAGGCGCAGGTTTTTCAAAAGTTGCATTAATATCTGAGCCATACAAAAATTAAATGAAAAATGACAAAAAGTTTAATATACTCCATAATCTTTCACTCTTTAATGATAGTGCTAACGGCTTTAAGCTTACCATTTATGCTAAGAGAACCAATTGATTTGCCACCCATAGTTTCAGTAGAACTTATTCAAATTTCGGATAAAACAAATATTCCATTTGCTCCGAAAGCCAGAAAAATTATTGAAGAAACAAAAAAAAAAGAAGATAGAGTAGTTTCAGAACAAGCTCCTCCCGCGGCAAAAGCTAAAGAAAAACCCGATAGAATTCCTTTGCCAGACGAAAAAAAAGAGAGTAAACAAATTGTTAAAAAAAAACAAAATCCCGAAGAAATAGAACCTGAAATTAGACAATCGTCTGAGTTCGAAAAAAAAGAAATAATAGACACAAATCAAATTGCAGCTTTAATTGATAAAGCAAAAGAGGAAGAAGCAGTTAAAAAAGAAAAAACTAAAAAATTTACTCAAAGTAACGTGAAGAATTCCTTTGCGACCGGTCTAACCTTGTCCGAAGAAGATGCTTTAAGAGCTCAGATTTTTGGTTGTTGGAGCGTACCACTTGGTTTACCCTATGATAAAGATTTATTAGTTAGAATAAAACTTCAATTAAAGAAAGACGGGACAATCATGAAATCTGAAATTTTAGACCATCAAAGAATGAATAAGCCTGGTCAAAAATTTTATAAAGTTTTGGCTGAAAGCGCTCTAAGGGCTGTTAGATTATGTCAACCTCTTAAAGTTCCACCTACTGGCTATGAAAAATGGAAAGATATTCAATTAAATTTTAACCCAGCAGAAATGTTAAAAGGGTAATATGAAAAGAATATTTTTTATTTTAGTAATATATTTTTTATCGTTAAATTCTTTAAAAGCTTTAATAGAAGTTGATATTACTAGAGGAAACCTCGATCCTTTACCTATCGCTGTTTCTCCTTTACATGTAGACATTAAGTCAGAAAAATATCAAAATCTCAAAATTGATGAACTAGGTATAAATATTTCTTCAATAATTGAAAAAAACTTTAAAGGAACTGGTTTATTTAATCCATTGAAAAAGGAGGCATTTGTTCAGAAACCAGATATTGCACATCTTAAACCTAGATTTGAAGATTGGAGATTAATAAAAGCACAAGCTTTAGTGACAGGAAAAATATTGATTAAAGACGAAAAGTTAAAAGTTGAATTTAGACTATGGGATTTGACAGCTGCTAAAGAAATGACTGCTTTAGCTTTTACTACAACACCCTCAAATTGGAGAAGAGTTGCTCATATAATATCTGATAAAATTTACGAACGTCTTACCGGGGAAGAAGGATACTTTGATACAAGAATTATCTATGTAGCAGAAAGTGGTCCTAAAGATCAAAGAATTAAGAAATTGGCTATAATGGACCAAGATGGATCTAATACAAAATATTTAACATTAGGAAATGAGTTAGTTCTTACACCTAGATTTAATCCTACTAATCAAATGGTTTCCTATCTTTCTTATTTTAGAAATATGCCAAGAGTTTATTTACTCGACATTGAAACGGGAACTCAAGAAGTAGTGGGAAATTTTCCTGGAATGACTTTCGCACCTAGATTTTCTCCTGATGGAAAAAAAATAATAATGAGTTTTGCTGAGGATGGTAATTCTGATATCTACACAATGGATCTCGAAAAAAGAGTAGTGGAAAGAATTACAAATCACTCTTCTATTGATACTTCACCATCTTTTTCTCCAGACGGAAAATATATTGCTTTTAATTCTGATAGAAGTGGACTTCAGCAAATTTATGTGATGAGAAGTGATGGAAGTGATGTAAAGAGGATCACTTTTGGAAAAGGAATTTATGGTACTCCTGTATGGTCGCCCAGAGGAGATTTAATTGCTTTCACAAAAGTACGAAAAGGAAGATTTTATATTGGTGTTATGAGAACTGATGGATCAGGAGAGAGACTGTTGACCGAAAACTATTATCAGGAAGCACCTTCTTGGTCTCCAAATGGAAGAGTTTTAGTTTTTTATAGAGAGACCAAAGCCGGCTCAAAAGGCGAGGGTTTTTCAGCCACGTTATGGTCAATAGATATTACAGGGTATAATGAAAGAAAACTTACTACCAAAACAGATGCTTCAGACCCATCTTGGTCTTCATTATTATCAAAGTGAGGGTGTTTTTTATGTAATTAAAGCTTGAATAATCTTAAATAATTTGAAATATTTCAACAAATAAACCCAGGGGAAAACATGATATTTAACAAG
>MDTB01050722.1_pt1 | contig 14351 bp, 12 predicted proteins | sample 811161 | NCBI WGS metagenome assembly MDTB01 (sample SAMN05326650, study PRJNA326480) | marine metagenome | isolation source: seawater | place: Mediterranean Sea | collected 2009
CGAATTATCAAGAAAAACATCGTTTGGGATGTAGAGCTCTTCTTCAGACAAACTTTTTTCAATGATGAGGTGTCTTCCTTTCTTAATTTCTACTTTTTTACCGTCAGATATTTTTGGCTTCGAAAGATCAGAAGATAATGCTGCGCTAGAGAAAGATAATACGCAGTCAAGAAATGCTATAGACGATGATACCTTCTGCAGTGTTTCAACATCTTCCACCAGCTTAGATAGCAGTTCCATGAAAAGCACTCTCTCGATTTCAGAAATCTTCTCGTCAGCGTTGAGTATAGTTTCTTCGTATTCCTTTAGTTCCTCGGTTATATATCTCTCTGCATTTACCAGGGTCTGCTTTCTAATCCATGTATTTGGAACTTTATCCTTATGCGCGTTTGTGACCTCTAGGTAATATCCGAAAACCTTGTTGTAGGCAATCTTCAAAGAGCTAATTCCTGTCCTTTCAATTTCATCATTTTGAATTTTTAAAAGGACATTCTTCCCTTCACTGGATATTTTTCTCAGCGCATCTAACTCCTTGTTGAACCCGTCATTTATAACTTTTCCCGTTTGAAAGCTAATCGAGGGGTTATCGAGAATTGTCTTTTCGATAAGGTGAATAGTTTTACTAAAATCAGGAAGTTTTGTTGACCAAGCCCTAAACTCTTTACTATTGGAATTTTTGAGTTGAAGTTTTAAGTCTGTTATAGATTTTAAAGAATTTTTCAGATAAACAAGCTCTCTGGGAGATACTCTATTCAAAGCAATTTTTGTTGAAATTCTTTCTACGTCTGATATTTCTTTCATTGACATAATAACAGAATCTCTCAAGTGATCATCACCTATAAACGACTCAACATAGCTCTGCCTATTAACTATTTCCTTTTTACTTAGAAGAGGATTTAAAATCCAGCGACTCATAAGACGTGATCCCATAGGTGTGTGGGTGTGGTCTATAACATCTTTCAGGGTTATAGAGTCTTTATGCATGGGAGATGCCAGCTCAAGATTTTTAAGAGTAAATTTATCTAACCACATGTACTGATTGTCATCAATCCTTGATAGTGAGGTGATGTTTTTTATTTCGCTATGCTCAGTAAGGTCTAAATAGAACAGAACGGCGCCAGCGGATATAATTCCATTTCTCTCATCATCAACTCCATATCCCTTCAGATTCTTCACCTTAAAAAAAGAAATAAGTTTATCGTATGAGTACCCTATTTTATATACCCAATCATCCAGACAAAATATATTGCTACCGTAAAAATGTTTTTGGATAAACTCCTTCTCATCTTTAGAACATATGATCTCTGATGGATTATAGGTGTAAATTAATTTTTCAAGCTGATCAAAGTTACAATCACAGAGGCAGAACTCGCCAGTAGATATATCAAGAAAAGAAACTCCAAATGTATTTTTTGCTACGTGTATTGAGGCAAGAAAATTATTTGTCTTAGAGTCTAGAACATTGTCGTTTAATGATAGACCTGGTGTCACCAACTCAGTAATACCTCTTTTAACAATTCCTTTTGCTCTTTTGGGGTCTTCTAACTGATCACACACGGCGACTCTACAACCAGCATTTACAAGTTTTGGGAGGTAGGTATCTAAGGAATGGTGAGGGAAACCTGCTAACTCGACATTGGACGCTGCACCGTTCGATCTTTTAGTTAAAACGATCCCTAAAATATTACTTGCTTTAATTGCATCTGCTCCAAAAGTTTCATAAAAATCGCCTACCCTGAACAGCAGGAGGGATTCGGGGTGTTTAGACTTAATGTTGTTGTACTGCCTCATGAGAGGGGTCACCTTTTCTTTTTTATTTTGGTTGGTCAATTTTTGTAATATTTATATTTAATTTGCAGGTATAGACAGACACTAGATTTGTATATAGTGAACTTACAATATGGTTAAACTATCTGAAAAAAAAAAGAAAGATCTGCTTAGAGATAAAGTTCTTAAGCACGCCAATAAAAAAGAACCTTCATTTCCTATACTTATAAAGGGATTAGAAAGCTATGACGACGAGTGGAATTTTCAGATGGCAGCACATCTTTTAAGAAGGACAACAATTGGTCCAACCATAGAGGAAATTAATCAGAGTGTTAGCGATGGGCTTGATGTAACCATTTCGAAACTTCTGGATCAAACACCAGTAAGTTTTGACCCGCCCATCAATTATCTTGATGACGAAGATAATGAGGTCCCCCTTGGTAGTACTTGGATTAATGCGGAAAAAAGAAAGAACGATTTCAGGAGGAGAAAATCATACTCTGCGTGGAGGGTAAGCCAAATTCTTGATAAGTCCAATCCCATATCCATAAGGGAAAATATGGTCCTATTCTGGCAAAATCATTTCGCGACCGAAGGCACTGTCATAAACGATGCTCGATATGTATATTACATGCACAACAAGTTTAGAAATAACTTTCTTGGAAATTTTAAAAGTCTTGTAAAAAGCATAAACAGAGATCCTGCCATGTTAGTTTATTTAAGTGGTATCTATAACGTAAAAGAGGCTCCTAACGAAAATTATGCAAGAGAACTTTTTGAACTTTTTACTGTTGGTAAAGGACCTATCGATGGAGAGGACAGTTATACATATTATACTGAGTCTGACATTCTAGTGGCATCTAAAATTTTAACAGGGTGGCAAGTACAAAAAAATCACGTAGGAGAAAATAGGGAATACTTTACTGAGTCAAGACACGATACCTCAACAAAAACTTTCTCATCAAAGTTTTCAAATAAATCAATTGAGCCTAATGGAGAGAATGAGCACGAAGACTTAATCGACTTAATCTTTGAAAATGAGCGGGTATCTGAGTTTATATGTGAAAAGATATACAGGTGGTTTGTTTATTACGTAATCGATGAAGAGGTAAAGACAAAAATAATTAAGCCACTTGCTAAAACTTTTAGAGATAATAATTATGAAGTCAAGCCTGTTATTGAACAGTTGCTGAAAAGCACCCATTTTTATGAGTCACACACAAGAGGTGCAGTAATAAAAGATCCAATCACTTTTACTCTTGGGTTTATAAGACAGTTTCCATTTTCGGACATGTCAAGCCTTAGCTATTCAGAAAAATATTATTACTGGAGTGCTAGACATGTAAATATATCCGACCAAAACCAAGATGTTTTAGATCACCCCAATGTTGCAGGATGGCCAGCTTATTATCAGGAACCTCTCTTTCATGAGTACTGGATCACATCAGTAACACTTCCAAATAGGACAAGTCATATTAGATATCTTCTCTCCAATGCAGGAGCCAGAGCTTCAAAAGACGATACAACAGTACGAATAAAGTCTGAACCGCTTGAGCTTATCCAGACCTTTGATAACCCGGACGATATCACAAGTATTGTGAATAAACTATGTGAGTGGCTGATGCCGGTGCAAAGTGAGATTTCTGAAGAGTTTAAAAATGATCTAGTGAATGTGGTTGTTGGAGAAAATTTAAATATATGGGCAGACGAATACAACGATTATATAAACAGTCCATCAGAGGAAAAGAAAGAATCCTTAAATAAGAAATTAAGATTATTATTAAAAGAAGTTTGTTTAATGCCAGAATATTATTTGAGTTAGATGAAAAGAAGAGAATTTATAAAAAGATCAATTCCTTTATCTGCAGCTCCTCTATACCTATCAGGAGTTCCAGTAAGTGCTATGACAGAATCATCAGCCCTCACAGCTCTTACCAATGCAGGATCTGCTTCCGACAGAAGTCTAGTTCTCGTTTTTCTTGATGGGGGTAACGACGGACTAAATACACTTATCCCAATTGATCAGTACGACACACTAATGAGAGATGGTTCAGGCGGCGAATCACAACCTCTCAGAAGACCTGACCTGATGATACCAAAAAATAAAATACTACCTCTCGAAGGGATGCCAGAAACAGGATTACACTCTAGTATGGAAAAAATGCAGAATTTATTTAGTGAGGATAAGATGAGTTTTGTTAGGAATGTTGGATACCCAAACCCTAATAAATCACACTTTAGATCGACAGACATATGGAACTCTGGTTCATCATCTGATGAGTTTATTACAAGTGGGTGGCTGGGAAGATATTTAAGTTATAATCATCCATCATATCCAGAGGGTTACCCAAGTAACGAAAACCCTGATCCTTTAGCCTTATCAGTAGGTAAGACTTCATCAAATACCTGTCAAGGACCAGCAATAAATATGGGAGTAGCAATTAGAAATTTAAATAATTTTACCGATATTAAAGAAAGCAATTCTCAGGCTCCCAATACGCCTTACGGTCATGAACTAGAATATATAAGGACAGCTTCAAAACTCACAAATAATTATTTTGAAAGATTAGAGGAAGCTTCAAATAATGGTGGTAATAGCGCAACCGAATACCCCGCATATAAGCTTGCTGAACAACTTGAAATCGTTGGTAAACTTATTGCCGGTGGTTTAAAATCTAAAATTTATGTGGTACGAATTGGTGGATTTGATACGCACGACAACCAAGTAGAAGCAGGAAATGCACAAGTTGGTAGACACGCGACTCTAATGGAAGAGTTGTCCGAATCACTATTTGCTTTTCAACAGGATATTATACAAAGGGGACTCGAAGAAAGGGTTTTGACAATGACCTATTCTGAGTTTGGAAGAAGAGTGTTTCAAAATAAATCCTATGGAACTGATCACGGAGAGGCTGCACCAATGTTTTTTATAAGTCCGTTTGTTAACCCATCACCCATAGGGACATTACCTTCGCTTGAGTTCATTGACAACATTGAATATGAATACGACTTTAGATCAGTTTATGGATCCGTTCTAATGGATTGGTTTGGAGTAGAAGAATCAATAATTAAGTCCATTCTTTTTGAGAGTTTCCAGTATATCCCTATCCTAACTGGCACACAGACAAGTATCAACGAACCGCACCCTGCCTCTAAAAGAATAAGTACATACCCAAATCCATTTACAAATAATTTAAATATTAATATTGAAAATGCTGAAGGTCACACGTATGTAAAAATAGTAGACAGTAACGGCGTAAACATTTCTGAACTTGTTAATAAAAATTTAAAAGGAGGAATCCAGAAGTTTAGATTTGATGGCAGAAAATTAGAAAATGGACTATATTTTGTTCTCCTAGAAAATAACGGCAAAAGATATGGTTCTTCAGTAATAAAAAGGAACTAAGCTTTGCTCAAAAAGACAAAAGTTGACGATCTCAAAAGAATTGAGTTAGAACAAATAAAAAAAACTCCCAAAAGAAAAGTAATAATAATTCTCGATAATGTTAGAAGCCTAAATAACATTGGATCTTGTTTTAGGACTTGCGATGCTTTCCTTATCGAAAAGATATATTTAATAGGAATATCTGGAAAACCACCAAATAAAGATATAGAAAGGACAGCTCTTGGATCTACCGATTCAGTTAAATGGGAGTATACAAAATCCATTCGTGATCTAGAAAGTAATCTTAAATCAGATGATTGGAAAATCATTCTAGTTGAACAAACAAACAAAAGTATCGATTTAAAAAAGTTCCAAACTAACCCTAAGGACAAGATAGCTTTTGTTTTTGGTAACGAAGTGTTTGGTGTTTCAGATGAAGCTCTTGAAATATGTGATGGAGCAATTGAAATTCCTCAATTTGGAACAAAACATTCTTTTAACATATCTGTTTCTCTAGGAATAGTTCTGTGGGATCATTACACAAAAACTATAAAGGCTCACAAAGGGAAGGAAGCTTAGCCTCAAAAAGATTTTTTATTTTTTCTAAAAAACCCATATCACATTTTATCTCTCTCCCCTCCATTTCTGTCACGGGAGTAATCTCTCCGTTTGTGCCAGTAGCAAAGACAAGATCTGCATTTATAAATTCAACTAATGTCAGATCTCTCTCTTCTATTCCTATATTATTTTCCTTTAGTAGCTCCATAAAAGTGCCTCTAGTGATTCCAGGAAGACAGGCATGAGGAAATGGAGTGTACACCTTATTATTTTTAAGCATAAATAAATTTGTATCGTTAAGCTCAGCAACAAAACCTCTATCATCAAGCATAACCGCAGCATCGTATCCTGCTATATTGGCATGCATCTTGGCAATCACTAAACTGAGCATATTGTTATGATGAATTTTAGAATCTAGAAAGGCAGGAATACTTCTTCTAATAGAGGAACTAATTGCCTTTATTCCTTTGGAAAAGTCGTAAACTTTCTTTTTCCACTCAGCAAGTACAATTAAACAACATCCATTCTGATTTAGCCTTGCGTCCATACCAGATGTGACCTTCTCACCTCTCGTGAGAGTGAGCCTGATATGTGTATCGTTATTCATGCCATTAGCATTAAGGGTTTCTTTTATAGCTTTTTTAATTTCATCTTTTGTTGGTACCCCCTCATAACCAAGAGCATGAGCTCCCTCTTGAAGTCGAGTTAAATGTTTATCATAACACACAATTCCTTCTGGATAAACCCTTAAGCCTTCCCAAACACCATCCCCATTTTGAACAATACTATCAAATACGGATACTTTTGCATCTTCACGTTTCAGCAATTCTCCACTCACATGAATGAAAATATTTTTGTTTTTTGGGTTATACTCTTGTAACATTAAATCGTAATTGAATTTGATGACAACTTATCATAATATTTTAATGACTCAATATAAAGACTTTGACAGTTTTTTGGTAATTCACGACTACTTGTTTTTTGTTTAGTGAATCCCTTGGAGTTATGAACATTTTTATACCAAAATTTAGCCCAAGGACCATCTTCTTTTATTCCGCCCTTTTTCCATGATAACATTTCATCATAAAATTTTATTTGAAGTTTTTTACACAACTTTTTTAAAAGACCTTTTGGGTCTTTTAAAATTTCGGCTGAGTCAAGAACAATCGGATTTTGCCTTTTAACGATATGAAATAGTTCCCAGGATTTTTCTAAACCTATATCTTGCATGGTAGGATTCTGTATAACCTGAGCAAATGAAGCAATTAATTGATGGGGGTTTCTTACTAAAAATAAATTTGTCATATTTTCTAAAAAATCCAATTTCATCTGCTGATGATGGTGTGCCATATTTTTTAAAAATAAAACCTCACATTTCTGATTTGAAAATATATTTGATAGTATTTCATTAATATCAGATGACATAAACTTTAATGTCTCATCTCTTCCAGGGTGATCTATTCCGGTTGTCGACAGATAGTGTGCATAAAAAGGTTCATCAATAACAGTTGTGTCGGGTCGTCTTGAAAATGAATACATCAATGCAGTTGACAAATTTCTTGGACCAGAAATCAGATTGATTATTTTCATTTTAATATGGGATTTATATCTAATATATTATTTTTTTAAGACATACTTTTTATACATCCTAACTAAAATCATTAAAATAACAGAAATTATAAAAAAGTATAAAGTAGCATAAATCCAAGAAATATTATTTTTCAATGTTGCTATAAAAACTATTGATATAAGAAACAGTGTTGCTGCTTCACTGAATAACCTTAGCTTAAACTCACTGGTTTTTATAATTCCATTTTGCATTTGATTTAAGAAATACTGGCAAACAACCACATAAAATATTAATAAAGTAACGAGAACCAATTTAACTTTCATCCAATCGAGTTCTAGAAGAACTGGATTTTTGATGATCATAACCCAACCAAATACAGTAGTCAATAATACAGATGGCCATAAGATAATATACATTAAACGCTTAGCCATAACTAAAAACTGGTTCTGCAATATCAATTTTTCCTTTTGTGGTTTCGTTTCCGCCTCTTTGAAATAAATGAAGATTCTACCTACATAGAATAGACCCGCAAACCAGCAAATAACAAAAATTAAGTGTAGAGCCTTAATTGTTAAATAGCTCATAGCATCTTATTAGTCCAATTAGAAATAACTTTTGCCCAACCATTACCATCATTTAAGCATGGAATATAATGATAAAATTCCCCTCCTGCCTCAATGAACTCTTCCTTTCCTTCCATGGCAATCTCTTCTAAGGTTTCAAGGCAATCTGTAACAAAAGCTGGAGTTATAATTACTAGTCTTTTTTTCCCCTCACTTGCTAGTCGTTCTAGTTCCTTGTCGGTATATGGCTTTAACCATGGCTGTAGTGGTAATCTAGATTGAAATGCATTACTGTATTTATCCTTATCTATACCTAATTTTTTTACAATCAGCTCAGTTGTAATAAAAACTTGATGCCTGTAACATTTTTTGTGAGCTTCAGAATTTACGTTACAACAATCATCAACTTTGAGACAATGTTTTTTGGTGTCATCTGATATTTTAAGATGACTTTCTGGTATGCCGTGATAAGAAAATAGTATGTGGTCGTAGTCAATTCCTTCTAGCTTCTTTTTAATAATCTTAACCATTTCGTTGATATACATCTCGTTATCGTAGAAAGGAGGAATAAATGATAACTTAATATCTGAATACCATTTCTTACATTCAGATTTTACCTTCTCGACAACTGTCTCATAGGAAGACATTGCATAATGAGGATAGAGTGGAAGTACTATAATTTCACTAACACCCTTATTTCTAAGTTCATCTATTCCTTTTTTTATTGATATAGACCCATACCGCATTGCAAGAGAGACTGGAATATTTAGGTTTTTTTTAACTTTCTCGTGAAGGCGCTTTGAGAGAACTATTAGAGGTGAGCCTTCTTTCCACCATATTTTTTTATATGCTTTAGCAGACTTTGCGGGTCGGGTATTAAGAATTATACCCTTAACTAATAACCACCTAAAGAAATAATTGTACTCAATTACCCTTTCATCCATTAAAAACTCATCTAAATACTTTTTTACATCAGGAATCTCTGTGCTATCAGGCGAGCCTAGATTTATCATTAATAAACCTTTCATAACTAATTATATGGTTTTTGAATAAGTTCCTATATTCTTTTTTACTAGAGGATCAAAACGCATTGAAATATTTCTAGTAAATAGTCTTCCTCTATTTTTTACCCTGATATGATTTTCATCAATAGTTAACAATCCGTCAGAAATAAAGTCTTTAAAATTCGATTGAGAGAAGTTAATTATATCTCTAACTTCATCAACAGTAACACTAAAATAATTAGCGACATCATTTAAATCAACATAATAATTACACATTATAGAATTGATGATATGCCTAATTATTTTTTCATTCTCATTTAAAGAATAACCTCTTAGCACTGCTAAACCTGTTTTCTGAATGCTGTCTATATACTCAGAAGTTGTTTTAATATTTTGAGAATATGCAGAATCAAGCTGAGATATTGAGGAGGCCCCAAAACCATATACCTGACCAGTTGTTTCCCTGGTACAATAACCCTGAAAATTTCTGTGTAATTTTTTTTCTCTTAAAGCAATTGCAAATTCATCATCTGGCTTAGAATAATGATCCATTCCAATTGATACATACCCAGCCTCTATCAATTTTTGATACGATTCTTCGTACATCTGAGCTTTCTCATCGGAAGAAGGAAAACCTATATTATCTAAAACTTTTTGCCTCGGTATTACGGACGGAACGTGTGCGTATGAAAAAGTAACGATCCTATCAGTATTTAATTCAATTGCCTTATCAATAGTATCCCTAAAACTTTCAACTGTTTGTAAAGGCAACCCATATACTAAGTCAATATTAGTTCCTGAAAAACCTTCATCGGATATTTTTGAAATAATGTCTTCAATGGGTCTCTTAGAAGGCCTTCTATTTATTGCCTCTAAAACATCGTTTCTGAAATCTTGAATTCCAACTGAAATCCTATTAAATCCAAATTTTTTTAAAAGCTCTATATGCCTAAATTCAAGATGAGCAGGGTTGCACTCTATTGCCATCTCATAATTATCTGAAAATTCAAATTTATCTTTTAAAGTATTGGTTATTTTTTCAATGTATTTATAAGATATTGAATTTGGTGTGCCGCCTCCCCAATGAATTTGAGTTAGTTTTCTTTTTGTATCTATTTTACTAGAAACTAATTGTATCTCTTTTACGACCGCATCGATGTATCTTTCAAGAAAAGGTCTAGAAAAACCCGTCTCGGTTGTACATCCGCAAAAATGACAAATCTGAGGGCAAAACGGAACGTGAATATATACGGATATATTTTCTGGTCTTTCAGAGTTTGATTTTAATACCGCATCCAAATATTCTTTTTCTCCAAAATATTCATTAAAGAAAGTTGCTGGAGGGTACGAGGTATATCTCGGTCCAGATTCGTTGTATTTATCTACTAATCTTTTATCTGTCAACATTTATCTCTTCCAATTGGCATTTTTTATCCATTCAACTACATATTTAACTTTAACATGATCAATATCTGGCCTAAAGCCATGACCTAAATTAAATATCCAGTCAGTATTTTTGGAACCAAAACCTATCAAACTTTCAAGATAATTCTCAATCTCATCAATTTCTTGATAGAATATTTTTGGGTCCATATTTCCTTGAATACCTACCTCTGAATCTAGTAAATTCCGAGCATACTCCAAAGAAATATCATAATCTACGCTTACATAGTCACACATTTCTTTATTTATATACTTCAAACCTTCATTAAAGTTTTTTGGAAAGAAAATTGTTGGAACTCCAGACTCTCTTGCCTCAAGTAAAATTTTAGTCGAAAGGGGCAATATAAAATTTTTATAATCATCATTTGAAATAATTCCCGAATAGGTCTCAAATAACTGAAAACAATCAATACCCGACTTAACCTGATTTTTAACATATTCTATTGAGGCTTCTGTCAACATCTCCATAATCTTCATGCTTTTCTTCTTCTCTTTCCTAAAGAAATTTATTGCAGCATCAAAACTTTTATTTTTTTCATTCCCCCTAAACATAAATAGAAAAGTTGTTAAAGGACCACCACAAAAACCAATTAGCGGAATGTCTTTAGGTTTATTTTTAATAACCTCTTTAATGTTATCATAAACATGATCAAAATTAGTATAATCAATTACAAGATCGGTATTCTCATTTACCGGATTATGAAACTTTGGTCCTAATTTTGTAAATTCTAATTCTAATCCGAGTGACTCTGGAACAATAAGTATATCAGAAAAAAGTATGGCAGCATCTACTCCTAAATCATTTATGGGAAGTAGAGTTACTTTAGAGGCTAGAGATTTATCTCTCATTAACTGACTGAAAGTATAATTCTTTTTTAGGGCACGATAAGATGGTAATATTCTACCTGCCTGACGCATAAACCAAACAGGTGGTCTAAAAGAACTTTTACCATTTAATGTATCAATAAATATAGAACCCATTAAACTAATTTTTGAAGCGCAACTCTGTTTGATTTAATTATTTTTTTAACATCATCTTTGGTTAAGACAGATGAAAAAAAACAGCATTCAAACTGAGATGGAGGCAAATATATACCCATATCCAACATATGTTTAAAATATTTAGCATATTTATCAGTATCACACACCATCGCGTCTTCATAATTGTTTATTTCCTTTTTATCTGTGAAGAAAAGAGTCATCATTGAACCTATTCTTGAAATGACCGCATTGATTTCTATTTCATTTATATTTTTTTGAATTCCTTCACAAATTTCATTTGAAATAGTATCTAGTTTTTTAAATAGTTTTTTGTCTAACTTTTTTAATACAGATAATCCTGCTTGCATTGCAAGAGGATTTCCAGAAAGGGTACCAGCTTGGTATACTGGACCAATAGGAGCAAGTGAATTCATAATTTCTGACCTTCCACCATAAGCACCAACGGGCAGACCCCCTCCAATTACTTTTCCTAACGTAGTGATATCAGGAGTAACATTATAAATTTCTTGAGCACCGCCTTTAGCTAATCTAAAACCAGTCATTACCTCATCAAAAATTAATAGTGCCTCATTGTCAGAACATACCTTCCTTAGGGCTTTTAAGAATCCGTTATTAGGAAGAACTAATCCCATGTTACCCGAGACTGGTTCAACTATAACTGCAGCAATATCATTTGCCTTACTTCTAAAAAGTTTCTCAACTGACTTTATATCATTAAATGATGCAATTAATGTATCTTTAGCAGTGTTTTTAGTTACACCAGGGCTATCTGGCAATCCTAGAGTTATAGCTCCAGAACCAGCTTTAATTAAAAAACTATCTCCATGGCCATGATAATTGCCCGCAAATTTTATAATGTGTCTTTTTCCTGTAAACCCTCTGGCCAATCTTATTGCACTCATAGTAGCTTCTGTCCCTGAATTTACCATTCGAACCTTTTCAACAGAAGGAACCATTTCAATAATTTTTTTTGCCATTTCTGTTTCGTGTAATGTTGGCGCACCATAAGATGTGCCATCTTTAGAATACTTATTGATTGCCTTGACAGTATCTTTATCAGCATGACCAAATATTAAAGGGCCCCATGAAGACACACAATCGATATACTTGTTCCCATCGACATCATATAGCTTGCTTCCTTGGCCCCTTTTAAAAAAAACTGGATCGCAGTTTACACTCTTAAAAGCTCTGACTGGAGAATTCACTCCACCGGGTATCAAATCGGAAGATTTCTTATATGCCTTAATGCTATTTTTATACATATCAAATTTCATTTAGACACTCAGCTACTTCTATTGCATGGTAAGTGATAATTGCATTTGCGCCAGCACGTTTCATTGAAGTTAATATTTCAAATATTACTTGCTTGTCAATCCAATTTTTGTCAACGGCAGAATGTGCCATAGAATATTCCCCACTTACATTATAAGCAATTACTGGTATACTATATTTAGACTTAATTCTATAAATAATATCAAGATATGACATAGCGGGCTTTACAATTAATGCATCAGCACCCTCATTTATATCAGTTTCTGCTTCTCTCATTGCCTCTAAAGAATTTTTATAATTCATCTGATAGGATTTTCTATCTCCGTGTTGTGGTGTGTTCTCTGCTGCATCTCTAAAAGGACCATAAAATGCAGATGCGTACTTGACAGAGTAAGAAAAAATAGGAAGTTTCTCAAAGTTATTTTTGTCAAGAATATTTCTTATATGATTTACTCTGCCATCCATCATGTCGGATGGAGCTATAACATCTGCTCCTGCTCTGGCAAGAGATACCGCCTGAAGACCTAAGTTAGTTACTGTTTTGTCGTTATCAACATCACCTTTATCAATAGTACCACAGTGTCCGTGTAGGGTATATTGACAGTGACAGACATCAACAATTACCAGTATTTCATTATTGGTTTTTTTAATTTCCTTTACAGCTCTTTGTACTATTCCATTATCGTCTTGAGCTACTTTCCCATCATCATCTTTTTTGTCAGGAACACCAAAAAGAATTATAGATTTAATATTAAGCTCAATTAACTTATTACACAAACTAGGTAATCTATCTACTGATACCTGATACTGACCTGGCATAGATTTTATTTCATTTTTAATATTTTTTCCTTCACATACAAAAATTGGATATATAAGGTCCTGTGGTCTCAAATGAGTGTCCTCAAAAAGGTCTCTTACGGTTTTATTATATCTTAATCTCCTTAATCTAACTTTTTGACTCATTGTTTTGAATTAAAATGTGAAATTATTGAATCTGCTACCCCATCATAAGACTGCATTCTAGATGTTATAATAGGTGAAAATCCACATTCTCTAATATATCCAGATGTAGATTCACCTATACTAATTATTTTAACAAGATTAGTATCATACAATTTTTCAAATGATTTAAATCCAGATGGACTTGTAAAAACAGCGTGTAAATTCTTAGAGTTTATTAATTCCACTAGTTTATTATTTTTAGATTCGATTAATACAGTATTATAGGCCACAAACTTCGTTAAATCACAAAACTTTTTTAAATTTTCTGATAAGATATTTTTAGATAAGTTACCTTGAACCAGTATTACTTTCTTAGAGTTTATCAACTTATTCTCTTCTAATTCATTACCAAGAACATATGAGTAACTTCTTTTTGCAGTATAAGCTGATTCAAGACCATACTCATTGATTTTTTCCTCTGTTTTTTTTCCAATACAAATAACCTTTTTGTTAAGAAATTCAGAGTTTACAAATGGAAAACCAAAGAAATGTCTAACGCTGTTTTTTGAGGTAAAAATAAAATAATCATATGCCTCTACCTTAAATGGTTCTGCATTAGGGTTAGGTTCTGTTCTTATCATAGGAAAATGGTATAGGGAATAACCATGTTCCTTAAGCTTATTAAATCCAGATATTTCACCTTCATTGGTTAGCAAGACGTTCACTTCATTTTCTATCATTTCCCTCTTACCTCAGATAGAATTTCATCACCTCCATCCAAAAGCATTTTTTTTGCAAGTTCAATTCCCAGTTTATTTGAATTAGTATACTCCGATAGTGCTTGA
>MDTB01225627.1_pt1 | contig 14350 bp, 15 predicted proteins | sample 811161 | NCBI WGS metagenome assembly MDTB01 (sample SAMN05326650, study PRJNA326480) | marine metagenome | isolation source: seawater | place: Mediterranean Sea | collected 2009
AAATTGGCAATTTAGAGTTAACAAATTTTAAAATTCTAGACTATGGATGTGGAGAAAAAAGATTAGAGCAAAATCTCAAAAAAATAGAATATTTAAAGTTCAACAGCCTTCTAGATAGGTCAAGATACTATTGGAGTAAAAAAAATATAACAAAATCATTAAGATTATTAAAACAGAATATCAATTCTCTTGATATAAATAGTATTTTCAAAAACTCAAAAACTTTCAAAAAAAAACTATTTTTAAAAAATAAATTAAAATTAAATAACTTTGAATTTATTATTTTTTGTTATTTAAATAAGACACTTTCTAAATATTATAAAGCTTGTAATTATAGTTTTAAAAAAAATGTTTAATAAATTTTTCAAACATTCATTTTAATGGATTTTTAAAGGTTATTTGTTATTATTAAAATTAATATCTGATATTCATCAGTTGCTATTTATACGCAAAGAAACATTTATAATTTAAAATGAGTTAAAAATATATCAGTCATAAAAAAAATATTCCGCTTTTCTTTAATTATCTTCATTTTATTTTCAATAATTTTATATTGGTCATTATAAGAGGATATTGTTCCAGAATGTGCATTAAAATTTAAAGTAATATTCTTTGCTAACTTACTAAATAAATTTTGCTTTCCAATTCCTATAATAAATTGACAATTTGAATTAACAGAATAGATTTCATTAAATAATTTATTAATTTCATCTCTAGACATGTACATAAGCACATGATTTATAATCATAATATCAAAATTTTTATCTAAAAAACTTGATATTTCGGTATATTTTTCATTAAGATCATAGTTAAGTATTTTTTTTTTGAGATTTTGCTCTAATCTTTTTTCTCCACATCCATAGTCTAGAATTTTAAAATTTGTTAACTCTAAATTGCCAATTTTTATAATTTCTTTTAAAATTTTATCGAAATAAAATTTTTTAAAACCTTTATATTTAGTTGCTTGGGTAAATTTATATTTCATAAAATTTATATATTTCACGACAATATTCTTCTATTCTATTTTTGTTAATTTCAGAGTGTGAAGGAAGGCAAATTAGTTCTTTTTCAAATAATTCTGAATTATTACAATTTTTTAAATTAAAATATTTTTCACAATTTGAATAAAAATGATATCTGGTTTCTAATCCCTTATTCATAAGATGAATGACTAATTTTTTTTTATTTTTTATTATTATTGGAAAATCAAGAAAATTTTGATAATTGGGATTGCGTATATTTATTATTTTAACATTTGAATTATTTTTCAATAATTTTGAATAATATAAATTATTATTTTTTCTTTTTTCTTTTTCAATTTCAAAATCTTTATCCTTTAAGACGTTATTAATAATTTTAATGCTGAACTTTGATATCTGCGAAAAATATTCTTTAGGTATTTTGGCTTTAACTTTAAAATTATATGCTGGGTAAATAAGATTAAGTAATAATTTAACATTTTTAATTTTAGCTAGTTTAATTATATAAAAAAAGAATAAGTTATATATTATTTTGGATAATAAAATTTTTAAAAGTATAAATAGGACAAATTTTTTTATGTACAAAAATTTCGGAAATTTACTAAAATTTTTCTCCATATTTGATGCAAATCGATGAATCTCTTGATTAGAAGTTAACAAAGCACCACCATAAATAGCCGATACATTTTTCATTATTCCGAAACTTAAAATTGAAACATCTCCTACAGATCCCGCGTATATTTTTTCAGTTAGATTTTGATTGAAGTTACCAAAATAAATTGCTAAATCTTCGATAAGAAGAATATTTCGATTTTTACATAATTCTTGTAATTCTGACAACTCATCATAGTTATTGAACATATTTGTGAAAAGAATGGCTGACGTATTTTCACAAATATTTCTCTTTATTAAATTAATATCCATTACCCCACTATTAAAATCTAAATCAATAAATTTAACATCAAATTTTAGTAATTTTGCGATTTCAACCATTTCTTCTAAATTATAAGAACAGATTAAAATTTTATTTTTCTTTGGATATTTGGTTTTTAAGAATTCAAGTGTAACAATAAAGCAAGTTCTACACATGCCGAAAAATGTTAAATAGTTTTTATTTAAAATTTTTTTTAGATAATTGCTCAACTCATGTTTTGACCCTTGAAAATTATTAAATAAAGATTTTAAAATAATACTGAATTTTAAATAAATTTTAACTCTTGAAATTTTCATTTAAAATTTAAACCTATTCTATGAGCATTTGAAATTATTAAAGCTGTTGGAAATTTTGATTTATTCTTTGGAATAGCGCTTCCATCAATTACATATATATTTTTTAATCGTTTGAGTTCACAATTTGAATTAAGACTAAGTTTTTTATTTTTACCATTTATAGGAATAGTTCCTGTAAAATGATTATCACTTCCCATTTTTGGAAAAAGTTTGAACGCAAATGGGTAAATTAGATTATTTTTTATTAAGTAATTTTTAAGTAACTTAAAGTTATTATTTAGTTCTTTTTTAATTATATTTATTTTTTTTTTATTAACTTTTACCCTAATTTCATTCTTATTATTTAAAGTAAAACTTAAATTTCCATATTTGCTGTCTAGATATAAATTTAAAAAAATCATCTTATTTTCTAAAATTTTGTAAAGATTTTTAGAAAGTGAATTTTTAATTTGTGGAAAAATACTAAAAATTTTTTTTCTTATTACAGAATTAGAACTTCTAAAGTTAATAGAGCAATAATTATTTTTATTTTTAGAAAAAATTTTTGCAGCTAGTTTAGATGATGAGAAATTTTCATTTTTTATTTTTTTTTTTAGAAAAAATAATCCAAACATCATTGGATTATGGTCTAAAGTAACTGGTGTTGTATAATTTAAAGCTTGGCAAATTAATCTTGTCGTAGAAATTGTTCCAGCTGCTATGACTATTTTTTTGGCTTTTATAGACATTTTTTTTTATTATTTACGCAATTTAAATGATAAAAATTTGCTATTTTCTCAATGCTGCTCACAAAATAGTCAAACTTTTTTATTCCTTTTGAATTTTTGTAATTTATATGTGTTGGTTTTAGTATTTTGTTATTCTTAAAATTACTTGCAATGCAATTTTGAAAAAATCTTATTTTTTTGTCTGATTGGTTTTTAATCATTTCTTTAAAAAGTGGATCTAATTTTAAATGATTTAAACTATTTGATTTGTTTGTATTATCTTCGCCAAATATTTCACCAGTAAAATTGTACATATAGTAAATAGATTTAAAAGAATTAATTAATTGTTTTTTTTCTTTTTTATTTAAAAATTTTATACTTTTTTCAGATAGAAATTCGCAACTACCACCCCAATAATTTGATACACCACCATTATTAAGATATCCAAAAATTGAGCAATCATTGTTTGGTATAATTTTATTTCCTCTAAAAAAATTTATAACACTTGAAATATGTTCTTTTTTCTTAAATCTTGGGGGTAAAATTTCTTGAATATATTTATTTAGATTTTTGTAAACTGGTTTACTTTCGAACTTTGAATTTTCTGGAGATACAAGTGCTATTTTTTTTCCTTTTTTTTTTAATGTGCTCAAAAAAAACTTTGAAGATAATCCTGAGCCAACAATTGCTATATCGTACATATTTTAATCAATTTTTTTTATAAAAATTTTTAAGTTAGATTTTATTATAGATATAATATTATCATATCTTAAATAATAATTTGGTGATAATTTTCTATAATTTTCAAATTGTTCTATATGTTTTTTATTGTACTTAATCATAAAATTAACTTTCTTTTTATTGACAACTTTTAAAATTTTAACTCTAAAATTTTTCCAATTATATTTCTTTTTTAAAAGTTGATGATTAATTTTTTGTAAATTTTTTAGTTTTTTTGTGTTTAAATTTTGAAGGAAATTTATTTTTTTTATAGCCTTGGATATATTATTTAGTGGTATGTACATAATCTTATCAAATCCCTCGTAGCCACACTGTTTTGTTATTATGGGTATAATTCCCCAGGATATACCTTCCAATACAGTAGACGGATTTGCATCAAAATTACTTGTGTGTATCAAAAAATCGTATTTTTTTATTAATTTGTGATTTTTTTTTTCTTTAAAATCTATCCATCCATAATGTTTAACATTGTGTATATATTTGTTACCAATTGTAGCAAATTTTTTACTTCCAACTTTATCAATAATATCACCTAAATAATTTAGATTTTTTGCAAAATTATTGTATGAATAATCATTACCTATGTATAAAAATTTTCTCTCACCAATTTTATTAAATTTTTCTTTTACAAAAGGATACTGATTGATATCTAGTCCTAAATCTATTTGAGTAATTTTTTTCTTCCATATTTTAAATATGCTTTTTTTTAAATTTTTCATCCAATACGTCCCACAAATTGCGATAAAATCATCACACATTGGTATAATATCATATAAGTGACTCATTTGTTTAAGATCACCATTGAATGGTTGTAAAAGGATTTTTTTATACCAATTTTTGTTGGAGACAGATCTTCTAAAAATTGTAAATGGATTTGAATGGCAATGGCCAATTAGTAAATCATTTTTATTAGGAAAAATTTTTTTAAGTGAAGTCCAAGTATAAATCTTAATTTTATAATCTTTACTAAGAGCTTGATATAAATTATTTCCAATTGACCACGGGTTTATCTTTTTTTTTAAATCAAATGGGTAAATTATATGAGCTGTCTTTTTCAAATTTTTTTAATGTATTTTTAGTGAGATTTAAATATTCTTTTTTCAAATAATAATCAAATTTTCTATTATTTGAAGTCATTTTTGAAAAAGAATTAGGTAAAATTTTTTTTAGAAGTTTTATATTTAATAATTTTCTTTTAACACCATCTGGGTATTTAGAATTATAAATTATTTTTCCTTTAAAATTTGATAATTTTACGAGCTTTTTGACTAAGTCTGAAACTTTATAATCTTTTCCAATACCTATGTTTATGTGGGAAAATTTACCTTTGGTATGTTTGTAAATAGCTTTTTCAGATAACTCCATTAAATCAATAATAATTCTAGCAGCATCTTCAGAATATAAAAATTCTCTCAACGGTTTTCCTGTCCCCCAAACTTCGATTTTTTTTTGATTTTTTAATTTTGCAATCTTAAATTTTCTGATCAAAGCAGCAAGAACATGACTATTTTTGTTGTCATAATTGTCGTTTGGTCCAAATAAATTTGGAGGTATTACTGTGATAAATTTTGGATAATTATTATTAAACTGTCTATTAAATGTTTCACAAAGTTTTAATCCTGATATTTTTGCTATTGCATATGGTTCATTAGTCTTTTCTAGATTTGCCAAATTTAAATCATTTTCAGTAAATGGCTGTTTCCAACTTTTAGGATAAATACAACTGGAACCTAAAAAAATTAGTTTTTTACACTTATATTTAATACTTGCTCCAATTATATTATTTTGGATCATTAAATTTTCGTAAAGAAAATTAAAAGGAAAAGTTTTATTTGCATATATGCCACCAACACGTGCTGCTGCAATAATTACTATATCTGGTTTTTTTTTTAAAAAAAAATTGTTTACTTTTCTGTGATTTAAAAGATTTAATTTTATTTTTGTTACAGAAATTATATTTTTGTATTTTCTATTATTTAATTCATTAATAAGAGCTGATCCAATTAATCCCCTGTGGCCAAAAATTACAACTTTATCTATTTTTTTTGGTTTGTAATTCAAGCTCATATTTGATCATTTCTTTAACTAATTGTTTAATATTTATTTTAGGTTTCCATTTTAAATTTTTTTTTGCTTTATTTGAATTTCCCCTTAGGTTATCGACCTCGTTAGGTCTAAAATATTTTGGGTTAACTTTAACAATTATTTTACCCAATCTAGAGTCTATTCCCTTTTCATTCAAACCTTTGCCAGTCCATTTAATCTTAAAACCTAAATATTTATAAGTTAGCTCTATAAATTTTTTTACACTATAACTAGTGTTTGTAGCAATTACATAATCGTCAGCTTTTTTTTTTTTGTAACATCATCCACATATTTTTTACATAATCTTTTGCATGTCCCCAATCTCTTATTGCATTTAGGTTTCCAATTTGTAGAATTTCCTTTTTATCTATTGAGTATTTAACTGCAGCTCTAACGACTTTTTTTGTTACAAAAGTTTCTCCTCTTAGTGGACTTTCATGATTAAATAATATTCCACTACAAGCAAAAATATTATAACTTTCTCTGTAAATTTTTGTAATCCAATGACCATACAGCTTTGCTGCGGCGTATGGACTTTTTGGAGTGAATATGGTTGTTTCAGATTGTGGAGGCTTGCTACTTCCAAACATTTCCGAAGTAGACGCTTGATAAAACTTAATTTTCTTTTTTTTGTATCTTTTAATTGACTCAAGGAACCTGAGCACGCCTAGTGCATCTGCATTAGCTGTATATTCAGGGGTCTCAAAACTTACTTTAACATGACTTTGTGCTGCCAAGTTATATATTTCATCTGGTCCAATTTTAGTTACAAGTTCTGATATATTTAAGCTATCTGTAACATCTCCATAATGGAGATAAAATCTTGGATTTTTCGAATTTTCATAATATTTTTCATAAATATGATCTATTCTATAGTTGTTAACACTTGAAGATCGGCGTTTTATCCCATGCACTATGTAATTTTTTTTAAGAAGGAATTCTGCTAGGTATGAACCATCCTGGCCAGTTATTCCTGAAATTAGAGCAATTTTTTTCATTACATGAAATTAGTAAATTTACCTTATAAACTAATAATTTATTATGAAAAGAAAAATCTATATAAAACTTGCAGGTGGGATTGGTAATCAATTATTTCAGTATTCATTTGCTAAAAATTTATCAATTGAATTAAATGCTGAATTGATAATTGATGATAGATCTGGTTTTTTTTTTGATAAAATATTTAAAAGAAAAAAAAGTCTACCGAAAAATTTAAAATATAAAAAAATTAAAATAATTGAACTAATTAATTTTTATATTTTAACAATTATAAAAAAATTATTTTTAAATCAAAACAAATTTTTAATTCTCGGAAAATCAATATTTTTCGATGAGAGTAAGTATAATAGATATGTTAAAGATCTAGAGAAAGATTTTATTAATTTTAATAAAATATATCTATTAGGTTTTTTTCAATCTGAATTGTATTTTAAGAAAAATAAAAAAATAATTATTGAACAAATATTAAAGAATAAAATAAAAAGCAATTTTTTAAAAAAATATGAGAAATTAATTAATAAAAATTCTGTACTGTTAGGAATTCGTATGTTTGAGGAAGCACCAGAATTGATAAGAAATAATTTTGGTGGAATAGAAAAAATTAATTTTTATAATAATTCGATAAAACAACTTAAAAAAAAATAATTTAAATCTCAAATTTATATTATTTACAACTTTTAAAAAAATTAATTATTTAAAAAAAAAAATAAATGAAAAATTTATAACATTTGAAAAAAAAGATTATAATTATGCTCTAGATATCGAATATTTAATTTTTTTTTCAAAATTCAATAACTTTATTATCTCAAATAGTAGTTTTTATTGGTGGGGTGCCTATCTGGCAGATTTCAAAAAAAAGATTAAAATTATTGCATCAAGGAAATTTATGAATATAAGTTGTCTACCTAAAAGGTGGAAAAAATAATACTTTAACAATGAAAATAGGATTTATAGGACTGGGAAAATTAGGACTACCAGTTGCATTAGCAATTGAAGATAAAGGTCATACAGTTTTTGGATATGACATAGACCTTAATATAAAAAAAATTTTGGAAAAAAAGAAAATTCCTTATAAAGAAAAGGGTGCCAACGTACTTCTTAAAAAAAGTAAGATTAAATTCGCAAGTATATTATCGGTTGCTAAAAAGAGTGATTTAATATTTGTTGCTATACAAACACCACATGAAGATAAATATGAGGGAATTACCAGAATACCCAAGACAAGGAAAGACTTTAATTATAAATACCTCATTAAAGGTTTAAAAGATTTAAGCAAATGTATTGATCTTCAAAAAATAAAGAAAGATGTAATTATTATAAGTACTGTTTTACCGGGAACCATAAAAAAATATATTAAACCAATAATTTCTAAATATATTAATTTAACTTATAATCCATTTTTTATAGCAATGGGAACAACCATCGATAACTTTCTACAATCTGAAATGATATTGATGGGTACAGATAAAAAAGAAAGTAGGAATAAATTAACTAAGTTCTACAAAAGCATTAATAACTCGCCAATATTTAAAACAAATATTGAAAATGCCGAGTTGATTAAAGTTGTTTATAATACTTTTATTTCAACAAAAATATCCTTTATTAATAGTGTAATGGAAACTTGCCGATATTTGCCAAATACTGATATTGATGAAATATCTAGAGCGTTATTCTTATGTAAGGATAGAATAATCAGCAATAAATATTTAATTGGTGGAATGGGTGATGGTGGAGGATGTCACCCAAGGGATAATATTGCATTATCATGGTTGGCCAATAAATTAAATCTTTCATACAATTGGTATGATAATATTATGAAACAAAGAGAATTTCATACAATATGGTTAGCAAAAGAAATTATAAAAAATAAAAAAAAAAGGTCAGATAGAATTTTTATATTAGGTAAATGTTTTAAACCAGAAACAAATTTGATTGTGGGTAGTCCTGCAATATTACTCAAAAATATTTTAGAAGAATTTGGTGAAAAAGTTGTTATATGGGATCCGTATGTTGATGGTAATGAAACGCAATTTAAAACTAAATATAATTTAAATAAAAAACCATCTCTTTATTTTATTGGCACCAAGCATAATTATTTTAAAAATTATAAATTTACAAAAAATTCTATTATTATTGATCCTTTTAGATATTTAAATTTAAAGAAGAGTGTCAAATATATTCCTCTTGGAAAATCTATTTTGTAAAATTTAATAAGTATAGGTAAATTTTTTTTAAAAATTCTTTAAATGGCTTCTTGAAGTTATATTTTTTGTGCAATTTTAAGTCAAATTCTTCATTTCTCTCAATTTTAGTTGATGGGATAATTTCTTTAATATCTATTTCACCTACTTTTAAAAAAAGTGTTTTATAAAATTCGTTAGAATGTGTCCCGTGAATTCCTATATTAGATACTAAGTTTGCTTCTGGCATAATTGCTAATTTATTGTTTATAACACAAGTGAAATACCATTGTATATCCCAAGTATCTTTGTAACTTTGGAATAAAGAATTAAATCTTTGATTTAAAAAATCGAATTCTTGTTTTGAGTATCTATCTTTTAATTTATTTTTTACTACTTCATTATGCCATTCTTTCATCTCTACATCATAATGTTTCCATGCTCTTTTCCACGTTGCCCACCCCCAAATGAGAAAATGTTGAGAATAAAAATATTTATTTGATTTATTTAGACCCAAATAATTTGTTCCATTTATCATAAAAATTTTTTCATTATTTCTATATTTGTCTAAAGTATATTCACAAAAATAAAAAAAATTTTGCGAAGGCAGTATATCCTCCTCAAGAATAATCCCCTCTTCTTCATGAGAGAAAAACCAGTCTATCGCACTTGATATCGCTATTTTGCATCCTAGATTCTTATTTCTGATTAAAAATTTTACATTAGATTTAAATTTAATTTTTTTAATATATTTGATTACCTCATCTACAATTATTTCATCTTGTTTATTTTTTGAACCATCGATAGCAATATACAAATTGCTACATGAAATATCCTGTAATACCTTTAAAGATTTTTTAATTAAATTAAGTCTGTTATAACAACAGTATAGTATAGGACTCTTTATTTTCACGTTTTTAACTTTTTTAAAATATTTATAAAATTATTTTTTGGTACACAACTGAATATAAGTATTGTGGGCAAAAAATATATTATGCCTATCCCAAGGAATATTGAACTAAACAATAGAGGAAAGATTAATATTTTAAATCGATAGTGTTTTAAAAAATTAAATAAAAAAATATAAAAATAAACTGTTGCTAACAATCCTAATTCCTTAATCATATTCATTGTAAAATTGTGAGGATCATAATCTGTGCTTTTAACAATAAATTTTTCTCCTGTGTGAGTTTTATAATTAATTTCAGAAACGAAATTTGAATGATCTGGAAATAAAATAATATTAAATTCATTAACATATACTAAGAAAGCTTGAAAAAAAGATGAAAATCTTATGAAATTTGAGGCATCGAAAGCCACAAATAATCTAAAAATTTCTATTTCACCATTTGAATTGTTGATTGGAAAATTGATCAGACCATTATCTGAAATTTTTGGACTACTCATCATCATTGGATCAGACACAGAATTGACCATTAAGTAACCAACAAAAATAATAACAAGATGAAGCAATATAAATATTAATAAAATTTTTTTTAAATTCAAATTATTAAAAAATAAAATTATTAAACTCGTTAATAAAAAAATTATACCAGCTCTGCTTTTAGTTAAAAATATAACTGCTATACCTAAAATGATATAAGTTGCTAATAAAAATTTGTTTTTTGTATTTATACTGAGAAAAGATAAATATAATAAACTTAATAAAATTATGGATATTAAGTTTACATCCACACCATTTATTGTAAATCTACTTTTTAAATAATCGTGATTTTTAGAACATAAATTTTTATCAAATAAATTATTATTATTTTTACAAATACCTGGAATATCCAAATTAGTGCTATGGATAGTATCTTTTTTTTTTAATTCATCAGTATAATTTGACAACTTTTTTTTAGAAATTAATCCATCATGATTTTTTATTTCTAACTCTACAATATTTTCTACATTTAATTTATACTTAGTTGCATATTTCAGAGTATGTGGGGAATGTTTAAAAAAAAGTATTAACAATAATAAAAGAACGAATAAATAATATCCATCTGCTTTAATATTATTTTTAATTTTGTTTTTAAAATCAAACGAAAAAATAAAAACTAAAAAAATAAAATAAATTTTTATAGCATCTAAATTTTCTGACAAAAAAATGAATAAACCAGTTATTATTGTATTGATGATTATTTTTATGTAATTAATTTTAAAATCTAAAAAAAAAAAAATTAAAATAAATTGTAAAATTATTAACATATTAAGGAAACCTGAATATCCTATAAAAAACCAAATAAATAATGAAAATAAGAAAAAATGTTCAATACTAATATTTTTCAACTGTGTCATATTAAAAGATATAATTTCTTATGATTTAAATTAATTATTAATTGTTTATTACCAATCATTTTATATATTAAATAATTCATGTTTTCAGCTTTTAAAAATAAAAAAAAAATAATTTTAAAATTATCAATTATATTAAATATATTAATAATAGTTTTCACTTTGTTGTTTTTTAATTACTATAAGGAAAGAAAAGTAAATCAATACAATGAGCTATTTACTAATAAAAATAAGGAAATAAAAAGGATTGAAAAAATATTAAGCTACTATTACCACACTAATGATAATTTTATTTTTAAAACAAAAAAAAATGAAATTACCAGTAAAAAAAGAATTAAATATGTTTTAAATAAAATAAATACTAATTTATATTTTTCAAAAAAAATTGGTAAAAGTAGTGCTTATATAGATATTAAAGATGATTTCTTATATATTACATCGGCTACGGGTTTATTTTTTAGAATAAATTTAAATGACTATGAAAGTTCAATAATAAAACCTAAGTTAATAAAATCAAATATAAGAAATTTCATTAAAGATGAGCAATTTTTTTTAAAGTCTGATTATGGTTTAAAAGATATACTTATTGACAAAAGTTATATTTTTGTATCATTGAATAATGAAATTAAAGATGGATGCTTTAATACCGGTATATTAAGAGCAAAAGTTAACGAGGAATTCCTTGAGTTTATCAAATTTTTTGATCATGATGAGTGTATATCCGCCAAAACTTCAAAATATAAAACATTTTCTGTAGGTCAAGCTGGTGGAAGAATTGTAAAATTTAAAAATGGTTATCTTCTTAGCCATGGGAGTTATTCAGAATTTGATGAAGTGCAAAACTCTGAAAGTATTTTTGGAAAAATTTTATATATAGACAAAAATGGAAACTTAGTCAAAATTTACTCTAAGGGACACCGGAATCCACAAGGATTAGAAATATTTAATAATGATATAATTTTTGAAACTGAACACGGTCCTAAAGGTGGGGATGAAATAAATATAATTAAAGAAGATAAAAATTATGGATGGCCAATTGCTTCGTATGGAAGTAATTATAAAGGACAAAAATTTATGGATAAATTTTATCCTCTTCCAAACTCTCATAATAAATTTGAAGAACCTTTAAAATATTTTAAAAATGCAATTGCAATAAGCCAAATATTAAAAGTATCAAAACAATTTGATAATAACGATGAAGATTCACTATTTTTAGCATCTATGAAGATCAATAAAGATTATGGAGAAAAAATAAATTTATTTCAATTTAAATATAAGAATAATGAATTAAAAATCCATGACATTCTGCCTATAGGAGAAAGGATTAGAGATCTAATTTATGATAAAAATAACAATAAAATTATAATGTTTCTTGATACATCTGCAAGTATAGGAATACTATCAATTAACTGATTTTTTTGTAAATACCTTTTATTATTAAAGAAAAATCATCAAAATATAAATTTGGAATTTTATTAATTTTGATACTTAAAAAATTTTTATCTAGTAATTTTATTATAGTTGTTGCAAAATTGGGATGTTCCCAGCAAATAACTTTATCATAATTTATATTTGTATTTTTTTTCATCCATCTTCTAGAAATAAGATATCTAGAAAATCCCCAAGCAAATGAGCCTTCATTTGGTATTGCAAATACTAATTTACCATTTTTTTTTAAAATTCTACTAATTTCTTTTATACAACTATTTAAATTATAAATATGCTCAAGTGAGAAAAAAGATATTACTAAATCTACAGAATTAGATTTATATTTTATTTTAAAATTATTGTTATTAACTTTTAATTTAATACCTTTTATGCCTATTTTATTTAATTTTGTGTTTGAAATTTCCAAATATTTTAAGTTGCTGTCTAATAAAAGGTATTTTTTTGGTTTATTCTGCCAAAATCTAGTATGAAGTAAATTCCCTGGTCCTATTTCTAAAACAGTTTTATTTTTAATTTGATTGATTCTAATATATTGTAAGAAAAATAATTTACAATTAAACCAGGTAGACTGTTTTCTCTCACAGAATAAATATTTTCAATATGCTTCATCCATAATTTCCAATCTTTATCTTTAGTCTTAATTTTTGTTTTATATTTTACTCTATCTCCAAACAACCTTTTATAAATAAAGTATGGTAAAAAATTTCTAATCATATTATGTTTTGTTTTTATTAGTTTATGAAAGTATTAATTTATAATATAAGATTTTATATTCTAATATCTATTATTATTATTTTATCATATTTACAATTATTTCTGGGATACAACTTGTTCAATCATCATGAGTTAGATATTCATGTCATGTTTGATTATTTAAATAGATCAAATTTATCAGGTTGGAGATTGGATAAAATTATAGGGTCAAATATGCTTATAGGAGACCCAAGCTTCAATGCATGGTCTTTTTTAAGCCTTTTATTTAATATTCCGCTACAAAATAAGGTTCTTCTTCATAATATAGTTTTTTTATTAACTAATTTTTATGCTGCTTTTTCTTTATTTTATTTATTAACTTTTATAAATCCAAACTTAAGTAAGATAATTGCGTCAATACTTTCATCGATAATTTTTATATCTATTTTAAGATTAGAATTTAATTATGTATTTTCTTGGGCTCTAGTATTTCCAACTATTACTTTATCAATCTTAAATTTGTATAATTATTTCAAAACAAACAAAAATAAGTATATTTTCTACCAATTTATTGTTTTTTTTGTAGGTTTTAACTTTGGATCGATTTTTCCTATTCAACAAAGTTTATTCTTTAGTTTTTTATTTTTTATTTTTTATTCATTTTTTTTTAAAGAAAAAATATTTATTAAATATATAAAAATAATTTTTTTAAGTTTATTCCTGTTATTAATAACAAGTAGTTGGATTATATTTCCATATTTATATGAAGCTTTATTTTCAAGTGAATTATTTGAAAGAACCGCAGATTATAGAAAATTTGATTTAATTAAGTTTGAATTAACATTATTTAAATTATTATATAATACTTTTTTAGGTTCATTTATTAATTTTGGAGATATAAATCTTCCTGATAGAGCTCTTATACCTGGTTTCAGTTGGAATAATTCACTCTCTATTTTTTTTAATTTAATATTTTTTTTCTATTTAT
>MDTB01137080.1_pt1 | contig 14347 bp, 14 predicted proteins | sample 811161 | NCBI WGS metagenome assembly MDTB01 (sample SAMN05326650, study PRJNA326480) | marine metagenome | isolation source: seawater | place: Mediterranean Sea | collected 2009
ACTCGCCTCGATACTGATGACATGGGATCTCCTGACCCCTGTCGTCATCGCAGCGCCTGCATCAGAAGAGACATCCCCCAGTCCCGAACAGGTGCGGCAGCAGATTGAAGCCCTGGAAGCGGATATCCGGCAGTTTCAGCAGCTCCTCGATAAGACGCAGTCGGCACGACCTGAACTGGAGCGGGCGCTTCGTGACAGCGAGCAGGAAATCAGCACAATTCTCAAACGCATAGAGTCCATCGAAACTGAACTCACCGAGGGCGAAAACACCGTCAACTCACTGGAGGGCGACCAGGTACGACTGAACCGGGAGAAGCAGGCCCAACAGGCGAAGATCAAAGAACAGGTCCGTGCGACCTGGCAGCTCGGTCAGCAAAGCCAGATCAAACTGGTCTTGAATCGGGATGATCCCCATGAAGTAAGTCGAATGCTGAAGTTCCACGAATACGTCAGCCGCGCCCGAGCCGAGGATGTCGCTGATTTCCGCACCACACTGAAGCAACTCGCGGCCATCACCGATCAGATCAATCATGAAAACCGACAGCTGCGCGATCGACGCAATCAACTGGTCACTCAACGCGAAACGTTACGTCAGGCGGAAACTGAACGCCGAGTGACACTGGCAGGGCTCAACGCCGAGATTGAACGAGCAGGCACCAGCATCACCAAACGCAGACAGGACCGTGAACAACTGGAGCGATTGTTGGACCGCATCACTGCGGGACGGGTCTATATTCCTGGTGCAAGCGATGAACTGCCGTTTGCCGCACGCAAGGGGAAACTCGCATGGCCCATCCCCGGTCGGATACAACACACCTTCGGCAGCACTCGGTCAGATGGCAAACTACGCTGGGATGGCACATTCATCGCCGCGGCGCAGGGGACACCTGTAGAATCCGTTCACTACGGACGGGTGGTTTTCTCCGACTGGCTCAGAGGTTTTGGTTTACTGATGATCATTAACCACGGAGATGGCTATATGTCCCTCTACGGTCACAATAGTATCCTGTACCGGGAGACCGGAGACTGGGTTGTCGCCGGTGAAGTCATCGCCACTGTCGGCGACACCGGAGGCCAGACCGAGCCTGGCCTCTACTTCGAAATCAGGAGTGGTGGCAAACCCGCCAATCCGCAACAATGGTGCCAGACAACCTCGCAACGACGAACCGCCTGACACCCCACGCCTGAAATCAGACGAAGGACAAACATGAAGACACGACCTTTCGGCCATTTCCTCGCAGTGTCCTGCAAAGTCCTGTTTCTGATGTTCGCGTTGTCTGCAGGGGCCGCCGAGACAGAGGCGGACGCTCAAACGGAGGCAGATCAGAATCTGCCACCGCGACTTCCCCTAAACGATCTTCGGGTTTTCGTGCAGGCATTTGATCAGGTCAGTGATGCCTACGTCGAAGAAATCGACGATCGAACGCTGCTCGAGAACGCCATACGAGGCATGCTGTCCCAGCTGGATCCGCACTCGGCTTATCTCGACCAGAAGTCATTTGACCGACTGCAGGAAACGACCACTGGCAAGTACGGCGGTCTGGGGCTTGAAGTCGACATGACCGATGGTTTCGTCAGGGTCATCTCCCCCATGGACGATACTCCTGCTGAAGGCGCAGGGATACTCCCCGGCGACATCATTATCAAACTCGATGACAAACCCCTCAAAGGACAGTCACTGGCTGAATCAATCAGTGTCATGCGCGGCGAGCCCGGCACTGAGATCATGATCACCGTGTTACGCGACGGCGTACCACAACCCATCGATTTCGACGTTACCAGAGAAGTGATTTCAGTCGCGAGTGTGCGTGATCGCATGCTGGACACCGGTTACGGGTACATTCGTATCGCTCAGTTCCATACGGAAACGGGTCCTGAAGTCGGCAAAGCGATCGACCAAATGCGTGAAGAAGGTCCGCTCCTAGGGCTGGTGCTCGATCTTCGGAATAATCCCGGCGGTGTTCTGCAATCTGCGGTGGCAGTCGCGGACCTCTTCATCGAGGATGGACTACTGGTCTACACGTCCGGGCGACTGGAGAATGCGCGTCAGGAATTCCGAGCCACCGGCCAGGACGTCACCGCGAACGTACCGATCGTGGTGCTCGTCAATGAAGGGAGCGCATCGGCATCAGAGATCGTGGCAGGTGCGCTTCAGGATCACGATCGAGCCGTGGTCATGGGTAATCGGACGTTTGGAAAGGGCTCAGTACAGACGATCTTGCCACTGAACGAGAAGAAAGCCATCAAACTCACCACAGCACTCTACTTCACACCTTCTGGACGCTCTATACAGGCGGAAGGAATTTCACCGGATATTCGTGTCGATCGTTCCCAGGTCACGCGACTGGAACGCAGCCGGTTACGGGTGCGTGAGAGTGACCTGCACAATCACCTGAATCAATCCGGCGAAGAAGGTTCGTCCGACTACAACGTTGAAGATCTGGCCCTTACGGATTTCCAGCTCAACGAAGCGCTGACACTTTTGCGTGGCTACAACATCCTGGCAGACAGCAATACAGGGAGTGAACAAAACTGACCTGGTTCTCTGTATTGGAAGCCAGCGTGAAGAAGCCATGCTGGCAACGTTTTCGCCCCAAGCTTCTTAATATGTTCTGACTTGTGTGACAACTGCAGTCAGGGCCGACAATCCCGGTAACATCGCTTCTCCCATCGTGATCGCACACCATTATCCCGAAACCCTCGATTTTCTGGAACAGGTGTTGAAGGACCGACCGGAAGATAGCGTCCAGATCGCACCAGCGTCAGCGCTGATCAAACGTCTTAGGACCAGACCTCGAATCAGGCGCGGCAGCGGGCAATGGCTTCTGCCAAATCCAATGTGCCTTCGTAGATAGCGCGTCCGGTAATCACACCCGTGATACCGCCAGACGTCTTCTCTTCAATGTCCAGCAACGCATCAATGTCGTCCATGTCAGTCACACCGCCTGATGCGATGACCGGTATCGACACACTTTCTGCAAGATCAATCGTCGATCGAAGACTGATCCCGCCCATCATGCCGTCCTTTGCGATATCGGTGTAGACAATGGCGCTGATACCATCTGACTCGAACAGCATGGCCAGACTTTTGACAGACACCTCGGTCACATCAACCCAGCCATTTTTTGCCACCATGCCGTGAAGGCCATCCAGCCCCACGATGATGTGATCAGGAAAACGGTGACACATCTCACCCACGAATTCCGGTTCTTCAACAGCCTTGGTGCCGATAATCAGTTGGTCAACGCCCGCCTCGAGGTATGCCTCGATCACCTGGGGTGACCGAATACCGCCACCCAGCTGAATCGTTAGATGAGGATGGTCATTGGCAATCCGGGCAATCGCAGGATGGTTCACCGGTACACCTTCAAACGCACCGTCCAGGTCAACGAGATGCAGTCGTTCCGCGCCCGCATCGACCCATCTATCCGCCATGGCGACCGGGTCATCTGAATAGACAGTACTCTCATCGAGTCGGCCCTGCTTCAGATTGACGACTTTGCCGTCCTTGAAGTCGATTGCGGGAATCACCTGCATCAGAGTGCACCCTTGGTCGAAGGGATCTCACCTGACATACGCGGGTCTGCGGTGAGCGCCATTCGGAGCGTTCGCCCGAAGGCCTTGAACACGGTTTCGATCTGGTGGTGCGCGTTGTTGCCGCGAAGGTTATCGACATGCAGCGTCACCTGGGCGTGATTGACGAATCCCTGGAAGAACTCGACGAACAGATCCACGTCAAAATCGCCGATACGGGGTCTTACAAAATCGACACCCCATGTCAGTCCTGGACGCCCGGAAAAATCAATCACCACGCGTGACAGCGCTTCGTCCAGCGGCACGTACGCGTGCCCGTAACGGACAATACCCTTCTTGTCACCAACCGCCTGCGCAACCGCCTGGCCCAGCGTGATGCCGATATCTTCTACCGTGTGGTGCGCATCCACCTCCAGATCGCCATCGGCCTCAATGTTGAGATCAATCAGGCCATGCCGGCCGACCTGATCCAGCATATGATCCAGAAAGGGTAGCCCTGAATTCAGCTGGCACTGGCCAGTGCCATCCAGGTTGACGCTGACTGCAATCTTTGTCTCCAGCGTATCGCGATTGACCGTTGCTGTTCTTGAATCACTCATGAGGCTTATCAATGACCCGGTTTTCCATGAACCCAATAGGGTCAGGGTATGAATTGGACAGCTGCGGAGTTTACGCCAAAGCGCCCACAGTCTACAGCGCTGCCCCGTTTGGCAGGTATCGGTTGTCCGCACTGGCCTTGATCCATTTCCGCAGTTCAGGTGTGAAAGTGGACCTCGCCTTCAGTATTTTGACCAGAGGTATCACAGGAGACCGTTTACCTGCCTCCCAGCCTGGTAGTTGCATCTCCGCCAGAGTGAAAAAACGAACCAGTCGAACGATATCTTCATTGGACAAGGATTCAGCGACGGACCAGTTCTCCTCCGGTTGCGTCATCAGCCCTGCATCGCGTTTGACGCCTTCTTCGCCGAGGAGGCTGGCCAGATTGCCGGATTCGGCGTCAGAGATCTGAGCAGCCAATGCTGAGAGACGCTCGGTCGTTACAGTCAGCGGTTGCTGGGGTTCCCAGATGTCTATTGCCATATCATCGCCCGTATCGTCATCAGTTGTTGTACCAAGGTCTTTGAAAACATAGCTTGGCACTGGCAACACAGCATCGCAATCGCTTGAGACCAGCACTGCCGGCCTTGTATATTGTTGTGGCGCGGATCGGTCCAAAGGGACCAACACGTAAATCGCGGGTGTAGTTCAATGGTAGAACTTCAGCTTCCCAAGCTGACCACGTGGGTTCGATTCCCATCACCCGCTCCAACATCAAGGCACGCACCGACAGATTGTCAGTCACGATCTTCCCTCGTACTATTGGATCAGTTGTTCGCAGTACAACTCTGGTCCGCGGGAAGGCATGCCAACTGCACTTTGATCACAAATACCTCTTTTCAGCCCAACAGCGTCGGACATCGGGCACAGTGAAAAAAGGTCTCCATGGCCAATAATTCTCTCGACATTTATGGCAGCGAAGCGAAACGTCTGCTCAAATTCTATCCGGCAGACAACACCGATGCGCAATCCCGTGTGGCACCCTATTTCCCCGACGGCACGCCGTTCGCGCTCCAACAGGCACAGCTTGTGGTCGCCCTAGAGTCTGGGTCCGAAGCTGGGTGAAATTCCGCGCTAAAACTGAACAACGTGATCAGGAGATAACGGTCCTGATGACAGACCTGAAAGGCATAGTCACCACTGCGTTCGAGCTGGCCAGGGAACTAGTTTCACCACGGAACAGCTGCTTCAAGCACTCCTCCATGAAACCAGCACAAGGCAATGCGTCGAGACGCTTGGTGCCGATCTCACGCTGCTACAAACGCAGGTGGATGGCGTTGTCGAGTTGACGGAGCATGGCCCGGAACCTTTACCGGACATTCCATTCCAGAGAGTGATGCAACGCCTCCTGATGATCCATCCATAGCCTCCGGTTCCACTGACCCCCTTCAAGGTCCTCGGCGCGATCTTGGTGGAAGAGGAAACAAAAGCTTACGGCCTGCTCACGCGAGCCCGCATCACACCCGAGGCTATTGACCGGTATTCGGATGGTCTCTAAAAGCTCTCGCCAATAACTCTCGTCAAGCAGTTGCGCGTGCAGGCCTGCGTCGGTTACGTGACCGCTGCCGGTTCGGCCTGGAACGCTGATTGCCATTTGCATCGGCACGCTCGCCCTGTGATCGATCGTTGCCCTGAGACCGATTATTGCCCCGTCGCCCGGAAGATCCTCGTGAATTCGAACCCTGGTTCGATGAACGTCCGTCCGGCGCTTTCGTTTTGCCAACCGGCAGCTGATGCTCCGGCTCAAAACCCTCGATTTCGAACCGAGGAATATCACGCCTGATCAGACGTTCAATATCCCGCAGCTGTTTGATCTCATCCGCACACACCAGTGACACCGCATCGCCGGTACTGCCGGCTCGGCCCGTGCGGCCAATTCTGTGGACATAGTCTTCCGGCACATTGGGCAAGTCATAATTCACAACATGTCCCAGTGACCGAATATCGATGCCTCTGGCAGCAATGTCGGTGGCAACCAGTGCCGTCAGCTTGCCGTCCTTGAACTGCTGCAGCGCCTTTGTCCGTGCACCCTGGCTCTTGTTGCCATGGATGGCGGCAGCATTGATGCCTGCTTTGTCGAGTTGCTTCACAAGCTTGTTGGCGCCATGTTTCGTTCGGCTGAACACGATCACCTGCTGCCACTGCTGACTGCCGATCAGATACGCCAACAGATCGCTCTTCTGTTTCTTGTCGACCGGGTGAACAACCTGTTCTACCAGGTCGATGGTTGAGTTCCGCGGAGCCATGTCCACTTCTTCAGGCTTGAACAGCATCGCCTTCGCCAGCGAACGGATATCCGGGGAAAACGTCGCGGAGAACATCAGCGTCTGCCGCTTCTTCGGAATCAGGTCGCATACACGACGAATGTCGTGAATGAACCCCATGTCGAGCATACGATCAGCCTCGTCGAGCACAAAGTACTCAACCTGTCGCAGGTCGACCGCTTTCTGGCCGTGAAGGTCCAGCAGTCGGCCCGGTGTCGCAACCAGAATGCCCACACCCTGACGCAGGATCTTTTTCTGGGGATTGATGTTCACACCCCCAAACACGACGGTAGATTTGAGTTCGGTATAGCACCCGTATTTCTCGATACTCGCATGCACCTGGGCGGCCAGTTCACGCGTGGGCGTAATGATGAGAGCACGCACCTTATGGTTCTTGTCCTGGGTCTGTGCCAGCCGTTCAAGCATCGGCAATACAAACCCTGCCGTTTTTCCGGTGCCTGTTTGTGACGTTGCCATCACATCGCCGCCTTCCTGAATCACGGGGATCGTGGCCTGCTGTACAGGGGTGGGTTCTTCATATCCACTTTTTTCAAGCGCGCGGATGAGTGATTCGGGGAGTCCGAGGTCAGTAAATTTCATTCAATATCCTCGTACCCGCAGGTACGTCAGTTTTAGTCACACAAAGGGAGCAGTGTAATGCTGATACCTCGGCATTCGAGTGATCAACGGACACTCGTCCGAACAATCACGGGGTGCGGCATTCTTGGATTGGCACTTTGGAGAAAGGCAACAACACAGCAGGGAGCCTGTGCAACGAAGGTAGATGTCGCTCAGCTCATCGTGTGTTTACAACTTAGATGACGCTAGCTGGGGACGCCAGGCGACTCACCTTAGTTGGCATAACTTTCAAATGCAACAACAATCGCAATCGCATCAACAATCCCAAGCGTACTTGCGAGCGCAAGCCCCGCGAGGTGATCAATAGCCGGTCATCTTGTCGACCACACCTACCAGGGGCTCGCTTCGAATGAACCGGTCCAGATTATCGATAAACCGGTTGAGATTGCGTTGTGCCCTGTATTGGCTTGCGCCCGCCGTATGCGGTGTCATCACCACGTTGGGTAACTGCCACAACTCGGAGTCAGAGGGTAAAGGCTCTCGGGGTACAACATCCAGACCAGCACCGCGGACATGCCCGGACTTAAGCGCCGCCAACAGGGCATCTTCATCAATGACCTCGCCTCGGGTCACGTTGACAATGAAAGCACCGGATTTGAGTTGACCGAGAGTGTCTGCATTGATCAGCCGGTCTGTCTCTTCGGTAAGTGGACAGCAGATCGCCAGCACATCACTCCATCCCAGCATGTCGTGCAATCGGTCCGTACCCTCTACCTGGCTGACCTCTGCACTGGCTGGAAGCGGGTCCCGGTCCACGGAGCGGACATTCAGGCCGAACGCGGCTGCTCGCCGCGACATGGCGCGGCCGGTACCGCCAAAGCCGATAATGCCCATATTCAGCCCCGTCAGCTCCACCTCCTGGGCCCGCAGTTCCGGACGATGATTCCAACCATCCGGCCCAAGATCCCGAGCGGCTGCCAGCTGGCGGGTGAGCATCAACAAAAGCCCAAACCCATGGTCCGCCAGGTGTTCACCGACAAGCCCCTTTTCGCTGGTGAGCACCACATCGCTGTTGATGAACTCCGGATACATGAAGGAGTCCACACCACTCGAAATCGACTGCACCCATCGCAATCTGTTGGTCGCAGCAAACAGTTTTAGCGGCACAAAACCCAGGATCACATCAACGTCGACAGCGTGCGTGTGTGCTTCATCGTAACTGCAGACGATGACCTCACCATCAGTCCCAACAACATCGCGCATTTCTTGTAATGCTTCGTCCGGTACCTTCGCCAGGGTCAGACCGGGTATCACCATCACTTTCATCGTTACTCCGTCAATTCAATCTGTACACTGCCAAGGTCGCCAAAATCACCGCGATAGACCCCGGTAGCAAAAGGCGTCTTCGCATACGCACCCGTGATCACGCGCTGACCCGGTTCAAGACCATGCCCGAAGTCTGCCAACCGATTGGCGAGGATCGCAAGGGAATCGAAGTGATCGTCAATATGACCTTCGCTGGTAACTGTCTCCAGCGCCTCACCGTTCCTGTTCAGCGTGACCGCCAGATCATCGAGTAATTCAGGGACCTGCACAACAGTTCCGGCCACGATACCCCAGTTCGAAAGATCATCCGCCACCCGCAGACCCGCGGCGGCATCTCCGGGCAGGCGCTTTTGATTGATCTCAAACCCGGGTGATACGCCTGACACGCCTCCCCGCGCATCACCAGCACTCGTACCCGCGCCCAGGTGTTTGCCTATTTCGAAACAGAGTTCATTCTCAACGCCACCGTGATACAGATTACCCAGCGGTAAGCGATCACCGTCAGTCTTGATTCGACTGGTCCGCACAAACCCAAACGGGCGAATACCATCGCCCATCGCGTTACGTGACGCACCCGATGTCATCCCGATCTTCCAGCCACCCAGCGTTTCGCCTTCGTTCAGCCATCGCTCTAGCAGCTGAAGCTGTAACGCCTGTCCTTCATCAATGTCAAGCGTTGCTGTTAGAAGAGCCTGAGCAGGCTCACCACCTGGGTTCCGATGCAGTTGCCATAACGCATCCAACAACTCACTCGCCATCACATTGCACCTCCGTCAATTGGGCACCAACCATACCAACCTGAATGAACTTTTCGCCATCGCGATTCACAGACTTCCCGCGCGCATCAACCACAAAGCACTATGCAAAAACACGCACGGGCTCAATCAATCGATGTCGCGATACGGTCTGAATGAGTACAAAAACAGCAACAATACCACCAGCATCGCAGCCGTCACGCCCACCACCCACTGCGGCCCTACCACATCGGCGATTACGCTAACTGGATACATCAGAATCGAAAGCACAGACATCTCCAGCATGTAGATGCTCATAACGCGCCCCCGAAAGTTGTCGTCCACGTAGGTCTGTATCAGAACGTTGGACAACGACATTCGTGCGGAAGAACCAAACCCAACAATCGTCAGCAGCAAAACGGATAGCCAGTAGTAGGTTGTAATCGAGAACAGGATGAGGCCAATGGCACTGACCATGGTTCCGAACAGTATTACCTTGGCACGTCGTCGGTTCGACATGGATGCAATCATCAGTGACCCCACCAGTGACCCGATACCCGAAATCGACATGAGAAGCCCCAGCTTTTCCGGACCGACCTGCAGCACGTCCTTGGTGAAGCCGGGCAGCAACGTGAAGTAGGACATGCTGAAGAAGACCATCACGAAATTGAAACCCAGCAACATGAAGATCACGGGCGTCTTCACCACGTATGAAAATCCGGACCGGAGTTCTTCGAGCATCGACGACTGCGGACCTTTTGATGGCACCCGATCAGCCACGGAAACCCGCATCAGCGAACCCACCGCAAAGACATAAAGGCCCACCATCACGTAGTACACCCACTGGGCAGGTTCGATATTGCCGTCGCCACCCCCCAGGGCGGCCACCATGCCGCCCGCCAGCCCTGGCAGGAGTAACCGTGAGACGTTCATACTGGACGTATTCAGTGCGACAGCATTCGTCAGTTTCTCCAGCCCGATGATATCTGTCGTCAAGGCTTGTCGTGCCGGCATCATCACATTCATCGACACTCCTTGCAGGATCGAGACTGCCAGGAGGTGTTCAAACCGAAGCTCTCCAATCGCAATCAGGTAGCCGATCGCCAGAGCCAGCAGCGCATTGAACGACTGGGCATACTGGATGATGGTCTTCTTCTGTTTCAGCCGATCCGCCACAACGCCGCCCAGTGGCGCCGCAAACAGACCCACAACGCCGCCTGCGGCGGTCATGAAGCCCAGTTTTTCGTAGGAGCCCGTGATTTCAAACACCAGCCAGCCCCGCACGAACATCTGCATGTTCATAGAGGCGAAGCCGCCAAACAGCCCTAGGAAGAACCAGCGGAAGTTTCGGTCTGACAGGGCTTCAAACGTACGCGGCAGGCGCCGCCAGACAGACTGGACAATGGTGTCGTCAGGCAAGGTCAATAGGTACTCCGGTCACCGGCACAGGCACAGGCACAGGCACAGGCACAGGCAGGATGGCAGAGTTTTGATGACTCACGAAGGCAGGGCATGGATCCAGTGAACCATGCCAGCAGGAAATAGGGCAAACTAACCCTCTCTTTTCTTCACTCAACATTTGGCAAGGCAGGACAGCAACATGGCCCGATTCGGCATCTCCATGTTCCCCACGGACACCACCATCAGCCCCATTGATCTCGCGAAAGCGGCCGAAGAGCGTGGGTTTGATCATTTATTCTTCCCCGAACACACTCACATCCCCATCTCCCGCAAGACGCCGTTTCCTGGAGGCGGTGATCTGCCGGAATGGTACTGGCGTTCTCACGATCCTTTTGTTGCGCTGACCGCAGCGGCGGCCGTCACCGAGAAGCTCGTCGTGGGCACAGGAATCTGTCTTGTCATTGAGCGAGATCCGATCGTATTGGCCAAGGAGTGCGCTTCCCTGGATGTCCTATCCAACGGCCGCTTTATCCTCGGTATCGGCGCAGGTTGGAACCGGGAGGAAATGGAAAATCACGGCGCCAACTTCCATCACCGGTGGCAGAACGTCCGCGAAAACATGCTCGCCATGAAGGCAATCTGGACCCAGGATGAAGCGGAATACCATGGGGAGTTTGTTGATTTTGATCCGATCTGGAGCTGGCCCAAGCCGGTGACCGCCGGTGGACCCCCGATCTGGATGGGCGCGAACTCAAAGTGGGTTTACGACCGTGTTGCGGAATACTGTGATGGCTGGATGCCTATTGGGGGATCCGGTAGCGGTGGCATGGGGAACATGGCGGCCGCCCTGGAACGTGCCGGGCGCAGTATGGACAACCTGGACGTCGCGCTGTTTGGCGCTCCCCCCGATGTCGACCAATGTAGAGGACGCCTCAATCAGGGTTTTACCGATCTTGTCTTTTCAATGCCCCAGACCTCGGAAGACAAAGTTCTGGCGCGGCTCGACAAGATCACCGAGATCGTGCGCCAACTACGGGACTGACGCTGACGCGTTAGCCAGCCTGATCCGCCGCCACCTGTTTCGCGGATTCACGCTCATTCAATTGTTTGAGGAGTGCCCCGGCTTCAGGAAAATCGGCGATCGGATCCCACTGCCAGACGCGACCACCGCACGCGCGCGCGAGACTGACTGAATACATGAAGAAGAAATCCGCATAGGTCAGCTCGCTGCCCGCAATAAAGGGATCGAACTTTCCGTTGGCTCTGATACAGGCGAACCCACGTTCAATACTGGCGCGCGCCTTGTCCTTGACCTCATCACTGACGGTGCCTCCAAAAAAAGCCTGTGGATACACGGTACGCGAGGTCAGCTCTACGTAAAGTTCAAGCTCTTTCGTCAGTTCCCGTACTTTTGCTCGCTCGAACGGATCTTTTGGCAGAAACGCGGGTTCCGGGTAGACGTCTTCAAGATAATTCAGGATGACATCCGTTTCGGAAAGAAACCCCTGCTCCGTCTCAATACAAGGAACCTTTCCCATCGGGCTTTTCGACAGGTAGTCGGATTCCTGGCTGGGATGAACATCGACCTCCTCAAAATCCACACCTTTCTCGATCAAGGCAATCTTCACCATGTTGTAGTAGTTGCTGAGCGGAAATCCGTAAAGTTTGAGCATCGTTTTTTCCTTCTTCCTTGGTGTCACGGTTATCTGATGATCCTGGCGGCGAGTCTACGACAGCAGGAGCGTAATCACACCCAACAGGATGAGCACCATGCCAACCATCTCAAGGCGACGAGGAACCTCTTTGAACAGATACAGGCTGATCAGGAGGGTAAACAGAAATTCAATCTGACCCAGCGTCTTCACATACGAAGCAAATTCAAGCGTGAACGCAGTAAACCAACCTACCGAACCGATGACACTGGTGAGGCCAACAAACGTCGCCGGGCGCCAGCGCACAAATACCCGGCGCATCTGCGCCGGTTCGCGCAGCAACAACCAGCCCACGCAGATCACCGTCTGCCAGCAGACCATAACAAACAATGTCAGGGCCGCGGTGAACACGGGTTCTGACAATCCAAAGGACAGGCTGCCCTTTCGAATCAGCAGCGAGGTCAACGAAAAACAGAACGCAGCGATCAGGCCATAGAAGGTCGCGCGATTGACCAGCAGGGTCCACCAGCTCCCACTCCCACCACTTGACTTCGTGGCACCAATCAACATGACGCCTGCCGCACACACAACAATGGCGAGCCATCCCAACGGGCTGATCGCTTCTGCGAAGAATGCGAATCCGATCAGTGCAGTGATCACGATCTCTGATCGAATCAGCGTGCTGCCCACGGCAAACGCACGGAGCGTAAAAATGTTCATCACGAGGACGGTCGCCACCACCTGAAACACACCCGCGAGAAGGCAGCAGACGATGAAGGTTGTGTTGAATGCAGGCAGATCGTTTCCGTGCAGCCACCACAGCAGCCAGATCAGTGCGAACGGCAACCCAAACAGATACCGCACCATCGTGGCTGCTAACGGAGAAATATCAGCGGTGAGATGCTTCTGGGTGGCAAAACGCACCGACTGCATGGTTGCCGCAAGCAGAGTCCAGACTATCCAGGAATCGATCATGGTGGTTTACGTGACGCGCATAAAAAACGGCGCCGAAGCGCCGTCATTCATCTCAATGGTGACCCGGTGAAGGTCAACAAATGGGACGCCTAAAGTGCACCTAGGATCGCCTCGGCAGTACTGACTTCGAGCTGACCCGGCGCCTCTACATTGAGGGCTGTGATCTTGCCGTCATCAGCGATCAAGGCGAACCGTTGTGAGCGGACACCCATACCGAAACCGGTGGCATCCATCTCGAGCCCCAGAGCGGCGGTCAATACGCCGCTGCCGTCGGCAGCCATGGTGAGTTCTTCAGCGTTCTGGGCTTTGCCCCAGGCATCCATGACGAAAGCGTCATTCACTGCCATGCACACAATCTCATCCACGCCCTTTGCCTTGATCTTGTCGGCATTGGCGACAAATCCAGGCAGGTGTGCTGCACTGCAGGTCGGCGTAAAAGCGCCCGGTACCGCAAACAACACGACTTTCTTACCACCAAACATATCCGCCGTGGATACATCCTGTGGACCTTTTTCACCCATCACTTTCAGGGCACCTTCCGGAATCTGATCTCCAACCTGAACGGCCATGTATTCTCCTCTCGAACGTTGCGTTGAGGCAGGTTTCCCCACCTGTTTTGAGACGCGAAGCATGCTCGCAACCCTGAGGGAGTGCAAGAGGTGGACACGGTATTCAATGGACCAGAAAGAATCCACGCATTTGGCAGGTAAACACGTTCAAGACACGCCTGATTCGTCCTACAATAAGAGCTTGTATCGTATGTGGAACGACTGTTCCGCCATGCCGTCCAAACGCCGGCCCATCACCCGGAAAAAGCACTACAGCCTCGTCGAAGAACAGCTCCCACAAGCCGCAAAGGATGGCTTGTTTGAGAATCTGGAGGGAAAAGAAAAACTCCTCGACTTGGAGGATTGGAACCCTGAAACAGGAAATCGGCAAGACCGATGACCCGGTATTGAAAAAAGAGCTTATCGACAAGCTGAACAAGCACCTGGTCGACTTACGCCATCCGTGCCGAAAGATCGACGCGTCGGCGCCGCTAGCACTGTCTCACGGCAAGATCTTGCCGCCCCAGTGTCAATAAACTGACACTTTTTCCCAGGATAAACGCCAAAGGTCGGCGCCAACAAGCCGACACCCTAGCTGAAGCACCTGTTTTAAAGACTTTCTGGGAATTGGAACAGGCCTTGCTTCTTACCCATCCAGGTACGCCCAAGCGGAATGTGCGGCGAGGTGAAATAGGGACAGACCATGAGAACGCACACGTCACAGCCTGATCAGACCA
>MDTB01225626.1_pt1 | contig 14347 bp, 13 predicted proteins | sample 811161 | NCBI WGS metagenome assembly MDTB01 (sample SAMN05326650, study PRJNA326480) | marine metagenome | isolation source: seawater | place: Mediterranean Sea | collected 2009
GATCTAAAATTAAGCCGTTTATATCTCTATTTTTTAGAGAAATAATTTCTTTTTTTATGTCACTTGCAGCATTTCGCTCACCATAATCATCAAAATCTATGTAGAATCTTGGTAAATTTATTAATCCATAAGTTTTGTTTTCATCAGTAATAAATGAGGATTTAGCGTATGTCTCTTCAAGCTCAACTATATCTCTCGTTATTTGAACTTGCTCTATACCTCCATCAACCCTTTTAACAGTTAAGTAAACATTTGTTCCTTTTTCACCTTTTATTAAGTCTGTCGCATCACTTAATTTCATCAAAGATATTTCTTGTGGCTCTTCATCTTTAGACTGGGCAACAGCAATTATTATATCTCCTACGTTTAAAAGATTATCTCTCCAGACTGGACCGCCTATAATGACTTCAGAAATCTCAACTTGTTGATTTCTTTTAAATAACCTTGCACCTATACCTTGAAACTTTCCTGAAATATTTTGATCGAATACTTCTTTTGCTTCAGGAGCTAAATAAGTTGTGTGAGGATCATATTGATTCACTATTGAGTTTAAATAAATTGAGAACCAGTCTTTTCTCTCTAGCTCACTATTGAACTGAAAAAAGTCTCTTAAATTATCGTTAACAGATTTTCTAGATTCTTTCTCTATTTCTGAATCTGTTTTTGTCTTTTCATCTTCAATATTAATTTCTTTTTTTGAAGCAAAACCATCTAAAGCAGAAAGTTTAAGTCTTTTTCTCCAAAGGCTTTTGAGTTCTTCAATCCCATCTACATATTCCAAATTTTCATAGTCAAGATTAATTTCCTCTTCTATATTAAAATTAAAAGGTGCATATAAAATTTCCTCATAAAAGCTTTCAACTTGATCCATTCTTTTTTTAACTGTTTCATAGACAATATTAAAAAAAGTAATATCAGATGACTTTATCTGGTCATCTATTAATAGTCTATATTGAGAAAGTAATTCGATATCTGACTTAAGTAAAAATCTTTTTTGTGAGTCAACTGCATCTATGAAATCTTCATAAACAGATATTGAAAAATTATCATTAATTATTTTAGGATTATAGTGTAATTTGTCAAGTACATAGGACACAAGATCAACAAGAAGTTTATCTTTATTAGGTTCGTCACTTGAGAATTTGGTATTTGAAACTTCAAAGTAGATTACCAGTGATACGATTCCCGATATTATAAAGCCAAATATTCTTAAAAACATGATACTAAATTAATTTAAAAAAAAATAATTAAGACAGAATAACAGTAAAGTTTATGTTAAAGTTAAAGTAGTTAATCGTTTTTATATCTTTATATAAATAATATTTATGGGAAAACCACTAATATTGGTAACAAATGATGACGGTATAAATGCTCCAGGTATTAGAACCTTGATTAGTGTGATGAAAAATGTTGGAGATGTTATTGTTGTTGCTCCAGATAGTCCTCAGTCTGGAATGGGTCATGCCATAACTATAAATTCTACTCTTCACTGTTCAAAGATTACTCCCGTGGGTAGTGAAATTATAGAATACAGCTGCTCAGGGACCCCTGCAGATTGTGTTAAATTAGCAGTTAATGAACTTATGCCTAGAAAGCCAGACTTATGTGTCTCGGGAATTAATCATGGTTCAAACTCATCAATAAACGTTATTTACTCTGGTACTATGAGTGCTGCTATTGAAGCAGGTATTGAAGGTATTCCAGCAATTGGTTTTTCCTTATTAGATTATAGGTGGAATGCAAATTTTAATGAATCTATAGATTATATAAAAAATATTACTGAAAATGCATTAAAAAAAGGTATTCCAAAAGGAGTTGTTTTAAACGTTAATATTCCTTCAATTGAAAAATCTAAAATTAAAGGGATAAAAGTATGTAGACAAGCAAAAGCTTCATGGACAGAAGAGTTTGACAAAAGAACAAACCCATTTGGGCAAGAATATTATTGGTTAACAGGAAAATTTATAAATAATGATAAGGGTGAGGATACAGATGAATGGGCGTTAAAAAAAAATTATATATCTGTTGTTCCTGTTGAATTTGACTTAACTGCTCACCATGCCATTCAAGAATTAAATGAATGGAATTTTAAATGAAATACTATATAATTGCAGGAGAAGCATCTGGCGATCTTTACGGATCAAAATTAATTGATGAAATATTCTCAATTGATAAAAAAGCCAATATAAGATTCTGGGGGGGTGACAAAATGATTAAAAGTGGAGGAGATAATGTTAAGCACATTAAGGAGCTTGCTTTTATGGGTTTTTACGAAGTTTTAAAAAACATTACAACTATTTTAAAGAATATTAAACTCTGCAAAAATGATATTAGAAAGTTTAATCCTGACAAAATTATATATATTGACTATCCTGGATTTAATCTAAAAATATGTAAATGGGCAAAAAAAAGTGGTTATAAAAACTATTATTACATAAGTCCACAAATATGGGCATGGAAAGAGAATAGAATTAAAACAATTAAAAATAATATAGATAAACTATACGTAATCTTTCCTTTTGAAAAAGATTATTATCGAAAACGGCACAACATGGAAACAGAATTTTATGGTCATCCATTAATAGAGCAGATTGATAATTTTGATTCAAGCAATAACTTCTTAAAGAAAAATAGAATTAAAAAAGAAACAGAGATAATTTCATTATTACCTGGAAGTAGAGCTCAGGAGATTAATACTATGTTGCCAATTTTTTTGACATTAAAAAAACATTTTCAAAATTATGAATTTATAGTAGCAGGTGTTAAAAATGTAAAAGACAATGTTTATTTAGCTGCCATTGAATTAGGTGTAAAGGTAATTTACAATCAAACTTATGACCTGTTGTCTAATTCAAAATTTGCAATAGTAACAAGCGGTACAGCATCACTCGAGTGTGCACTCTTCAATGTCCCTCAAATAGTATGTTATAGAACAAGTAGCATTAGTTACTTTATTGGAAAAACATTTGTAAATATTAGTTTTATTTCAATTGTAAACATTATTTTAAAAAAAGGCGTAGTTAATGAACTTATTCAAGACAAGCTATCAGAAGAAAGTTTATTTAATGCGTTTAACGATCTAAATAGTGGAAATAAAGTGACTAATATGCTTAGTGAGTATTCAAAGATATACTCAATACTATCTGTAAAAGAAACTTCAAAGAAAATTGCAACATCTATTATTAATTAATCCCATGCATCATTCTTAAGATTTTTTTATTTGCAATGATCATTAATAACCCTACAAAAGCAGGAAGAATTGTAAAAATTAAAAAGAATACTGCCATTCCATAATCTTCAACTATTGGATCGATATAACTGCCAGTTAATCCAGCAAAATAATTTGCAACTGCACTTGATAATAGCCATACAGCAAACATTAATCCAACAATTTTTTTAGGTGCTAACTTACTTACATATGATAAGCCAACTGGTGAAACACATAGTTCGCCTAAAGTATGAAATAAATATGCTAAAATAAGGAATATCATACTCTGAGCGGCTGAAGATGCTCCTAAAGGAATATTAATTGACCCAAAGCTTAAAATTGCAAAACCAAAAGAAAGTAACATTAAACCAATTCCAAATTTAACTGGACCTGGAGGGTTATACTTTGATTGCCACATCCTTGAAAAAATAGGAGCAAATACAATTATGAAAAAAGAATTTAATACTGCAAACCATGATGCTGGAACCTCAGTTGCATCCTCACCAAACTCTCTAATCAACATCCAAATAACTAATGCCCATATTATTACAAAACTAGAAGCAAGAAAAATATTTGAAAGTGCATACTTAACAAAAGTATTCCTGAACAATAAATAAAGAATAAATGTTAAAATAATCATCGGGACAATAGTTAAAAGTGTATTAATTAATTTAAAAATTAGAGCCCCTGTTCCAACAAGATTTCTATCTGTATAATCATTAGCAAAAATAACCATACTTCCACCTGCTTGCTCAAAACCCCACCAAAAAAATATAGTTACAAATGAGAATATTCCAATCACAATTAACCTGTCTGTTACAATATTACTTGAAACATTCTTTTCATTTGTTTTGGACTTTTCATTCATTTTTTGTTTACTAGGCTTTAGACCAATTTTTCCAAAAATTTTCTGTCCAAAATGAAATTGAAGCATCCCAAACAACATAAATATTCCAGCCAATCCAAATCCCAAATGCCAATTTATGTTTTCTCCAATATAACCGCATAAAAGTATCCCTAAAAAAGCACCTGCATTTATTCCCATATAGAAAATCGTATAAGCTGCATCTTTAATCTTTCCTTCATCCTTATACATTTGGCCTACTATTGAACTAATATTAGGCTTAAAAAGACCATTACCTAATATCAATAATACTAAACCAACATAAAGATAAAAGTCATAAAATAATTCCAATGCCATTGCAGCATGTCCAAGAGTCATTAAAAGTGCACCTACAACAATAGCTTTTCTGTAACCTATTAATCTGTCAGCAATTAAGCCCCCAAATATTGGTGTAACGTAAACTAAACCTGTATAAAGAGCATATAATTCTAAAGCTTCAGCTCTATCCCATCCCCATCCTTCATTATCAATAGATGAAATTAGAAAGAGTACAAGGATTGCTCGCATCCCATAATAAGAAAATCTTTCCCACATTTCAGTAAAAAAAAGAGTAAAAAGACCGGAGGGATGCCCTAAAATTGTTCTCTGATTTATCTCATCTCCATTAAAGAAATTTATTTTTTCCATTGATCTATTTTACTAAAATTAAATTGAGATTGATTTGACTTATATTTACATAAAGTAAAGAAATTTATGCCAGATAAAATAATTGGATTTTCAAAACTTTCTAGAGTTGATAAAATAAATTGGATTAGTAAAAATTTTCTTAATAATTCAAATGAATTTGAAAATATTCTAAATAAATATTTAAATGACGATAATAAAATTCAATCATTACACAATTCGTTTTCTGAAAATAGTATCTCAAACTTTTATCTTCCTTATTCAGTTTCTCCCAATTTTTTAATTAATAATAATAATTATTGCATTCCTCTTGTAACTGAAGAGAGTTCAGTTGTTGCTGCTTTGGCTAATTCTTCAAAATTTTGGTATGATAGAGGTGGATTTAAATCTAAGGTTCTATTAAATACAAAGTCAGGACAAATTCACTTCAAGTATAATGGCAATATTGAAGATCTTCAAGAATTTGTAAACAAAAATGAAGATGAGTTAATTAAGTCTACTGATAAATTAACAAAAAGGATGAAACAAAGAGGTGGTGGAATAAAAAAAATTGAGTTGATAAACATGTCTAAAAAATTAGTGTCTTACTTCCAACTAAATGTTAGTTTTCTGACCATAGACTCAATGGGGGCTAATTTTATAAATTCTTGTTTAGAAAAAATATCAAAAACATTTCAAGAATTAATAAATAATTCAGATCAGTTTAAAGAATCAGAAAAAAAAATTGAAATAATAATGTCTATTTTATCTAATTATACTCCAGAATGCATTGTTGAATCCTCAGTAGAATGTAAAATAGATGAACTAGGTAGTGTGGGAAAAATGTCTTCAAATGAATTTGCAATAAAGTTCAAGACTGCATTTGATATTGCTAATATTGATATCAATAGAGCTGTTACTCATAATAAAGGAATTATGAATGGAATTGATGCAGTATTAATTTCAACTGGAAATGACTTTAGAGCTGTAGAAGCAGGAATTCATGCTTTTGCATCAAGAACGGGAAATTACAAGAGTTTGTCGGAATGCTCAATAATTGATAATATATTTAGGATTAAACTTAAAATTCCATTGTCAATTGGAACAGTAGGTGGAATAACAGATATCCATCCTATGGTAAAACTTTCATTAAAACTTTTGAAAAATCCAACATCAAATGATTTAATGAATATTATTTGTTCAGTTGGCCTAGCACAAAATTATGCAGCAGTTAAGTCATTAGTCACAACAGGAATTCAAAAGGGCCATATGAAAATGCATTTAATAAACATTCTTAATAAACAGAATGCCACTCAAGATCAAATAAATAAAGCTGAAGAATATTTTAAGGATAAGGATATCAACTACCAATCAGTTTCTAATTTCTTAGATCAACATTAATTAATTATGGAAGTATACAGTAATGGAAAAATTTTAATTACAGGAGAATATGCAATACTTAATGGTGCGTTATCTCTTGCAACTCCAACTAAGTTCGGACAATATCTAAATTTTAAAGAAAAATCCTCAAAATTTATTAATTGGAAAAGTATAAATTATGATGGAAATATTTGGTTTGAATGTTCAATAGCAATTGAAAACTTAAAAATTCAATCAACTTCATCAAAAAAAATTTCAGATAAACTTATTGCTATAATTAATTTAATTAGAAAATATAACCCCAACTTTTTAAGGACAAGTGGATCAGATATTTCAACTAAACTAACATTTGAAAGAAATTGGGGTCTTGGGACTTCATCTACTTTAATTTCAAACCTTTCAAAATTATCTGGGGTTGATCCATATAATATTAACAATAAGATCTTTAAGGGAAGTGGATATGATATAGCCTGTTCAAAAACTAATTCACCTATACTTTACAGATTAATTGAAGATGATAGAAATATATATAAAACTGATTTTAAACCCTCTTTTCATAATAATATATATTTTATTTTTCTTAATAAAAAACAGAATACACTTTCTGAGATTGAGGACTTTAAAAAGAAAAAAGTGTCTAGTTCAGTAATTAACGAAATATCAAATATAACATCAAACATGGTGGAATGTAACTCTATAAAGGAATTTAATAGATTGATAGAAGCTCATGAACTGATTATTTCAAAGTTAATATCAAAGCCTACAATAAAAGAAACTGTTTTTAATGATTTTAAAGGAGGTGTAAAAAGTTTAGGAGCTTGGGGCGGAGACATGGTAATGGTAACAAGTGAAAAAGATCCAAAAAAATATTTTAAACAAAAGGGTTATACAACTATTTTTAAGTTCAAGGAACTAATAGTTTAATAATATAAACTTCTATTATCAACTATTTCAGCCTTTTTTTCAAGAACTTCAGGAATTAATGAAGAAATTCTTTCAATTTCTCTATCACTCAACGAGTTTGAAATTGCTGCACCAATACTTATATCCTCCGCAATATCTTTTGATAGAAGTCTTACTAAATAAATACCATTATTTCCTTTCAGAATACTTGATGTTTCATTTACAGCTAAAGCAAATGAAGATCCGATAATGTATGGTTCATTCCCTGCTCCAACAAGGATTGGGTCATATTGAGTTACAGCAGAGGCTCTCTCAAGTTCAATATCATAATCTTTAGCAATGGATTCAATATTATTTATGCCTTTATATTTTTTTAAAAGAAAATCATATTTTTTATTTATATACAAGGTATTCGTGATTTCATCTCTAAATTCATTTACATTAGGTAAGGCTTTTTTATTAAAACTAATAGCTTTTGCCACGAGATAACCTTCATTAAGTGTGAATCTTTTAACATCTCCAACTTTTGTTTGATCCTCGTATAACCATTTAATTACTTGTCTTGAATTAGTTACACCTGGAAGACCAGAATCAAATTCTTCAAAAGATTCGAATGAGTCGATAAACATAGATAAATCACTATTATTTAGAGGTTGATTATTATTTGCATCAAACTCTGCCTGAGAGGCTTTTCTGTAATTATTGTTTGAAGAATCGCTTGATGGTATTATTTCTTTTGTAACATCAGCTATTAATACTTTATTTAAATTGCCATCCTTTTTTTTGTCAATCATTCTAGAAATTTTAAATGTATTACCATCTTTATATGGTCCAAAAACCTCACCTATTTTTAGACCAAATAAAATATCAGAAAAATCTCCAACAATATCTTGTTTTGTCTTAAAAATAGAATCCCAGGTTATATCAGAATATATTTCAATAAATTCAGCGTAGTCTTTTACATTTTTAAACCCTGGTATTTCCTCTATGTTATTAGAAACTTGATTTAATTGAGAGAATCCATCTCTTAACTGCTCTAGATTAGTCCTTATATTATTTTCATCAATAGAAGACGCTACATCTGCTATAAATACGTATTCTAATTTTCTAGACTCTCCCTTTTCATATACATCTCTGTTGTTTTTTATATATGATAAAATCTCCGAGTCTTTAATCTGTATTATTGAATCAGGGATAATGTCATATGGAATTCTTAGATATTCTATATTTACCTTATCATTTTCTAGATGATACTGAATATTTGACTCAACATCTGTATAAATTATGCTTGACTTGATTAAATCAAAGTATATTTTTTGTTTAGCTAGCGATATTATATTCTGTTCCTGAAATCTCCACTGGTCATACATGTTCGGATTTGAGGATTTTAATTGAGAAATGTAACTTGAGAATTTATTAAAGTCAAAAAGACCGATATCATTTTGAAAAAGTGGATTCATAACAATAGACTCGTCAGATGAAATTATTTGTTCAAGCTGATCCTTTCCAGCATCTATTCCTAATTTTTCTAATTCCTGAAGTAATGCTTGACTCTGAATGCCCTGATCCCACGCTAAATTAACAGCATTTATAGTATTAAGGCCATAAACAGTCTGTGCCTGCTCTACCATAATATTAAAAGTTTCAAAATCAATTTCTTCTCCATTAATCTCTCCAATTGGTTTATTGGCACTAAATCCTCCATTTGAAGTAAAAACACCAGATATGACAAAAGCAAACAGTGCCATACCAATAACTATTATTAAGAAAATTGATCTCTTTCTAATTTGTCCAAGTATTGCCATAATTTAAATAATTTTCGAAATTACAATATAGTATTAATTTTTACTATTCTTAAAGTACTTTTTTTAATATCACTTTTTCAATTTTTGATGATGAGGCATGAAGAATTTTAATTGAATATCCATTAATTAGAATTTCATCACCAATTTTAGGAATTTCTTCTTTGTTGAATACTATTAATCCTCCTAATGTATCATAGGATTCAGACTCTGGTAAATCAATACCATAAGATTTATTTAAATATTCAATTTCAAGTCTTGATGAGAGTTCATAAACTCCCTCGGAAATTTTCTTTTCGTGTAGATCATAGTTATCATGTTCATCCTCAATTTCTCCAAATAGTTCTTCAATTATATCTTCAACTGTTAATATTCCAGACGTTCCACCATATTCGTCAATTACTACTGCAATACTTTTTCTTTGTCTAGTAAGCTTTTCTAGAACATCATTAACAAACATAGGTTCTGGAACATATACAACTGGTAAAATAAACTCCTTAATTCTCCTTGGTTTTTTTAAGAAGTCAAAAGAATGAATATATCCAACAATATCATCAATTGAATTTTTATACAAAGGAATCTTTGAGAGGCCAGTTTCAACAAAAAGTTTTTTAGCACTTTCAATATCTGAAGTATCTTCAAGAGCCACAATTTCTGCCCTTGGAACCATAACGTCTCTAGCTTTTATTTCGGAAAGCTCCAAAGCATTCTGAAAAATTTCAATTTCAGAATCAAGATTATCATCAGATTTGTCTATTTCATTTTCAATATAATTTTCCAATTCAACTTTTGAAAAAGAAAATTGTGATTCATTAGCAACAACCTTAAAAAAACTTTTTAATATAAAGTTTGAAATTATTGTAACTAAACTAGTAATTGGATATAGTATTATATAAAATATAAATGCTGGTATTGAGAAAATCTTCATAGAAAGATTTGAATAAATTTGAAATAATACTTTTGGAAAAAATTCTGCAGCTATTAAAATGAGGAGAGTTGAAATTATTGTTTGAAGAAGAAGAACAGTTAGTTCATTCATTGATGGTAAAAATAAAAATGACAGATTATCAATTATAAATTGCCCCATAAATAGTCCGTAAATGACAAGTGCGAAACTATTACCTATTAGCATTGTAGAAATAAATCTAGATGAATCTTTAGTAATTATTGATAGTACTTTTGGAATTAAACCTTTCTGTTTTTTTTTCAATCTCAAGATTTAATCTATTTGAGGAGACATATGCTATTTCCATTCCAGAAAAGAAAGCTGAAGAAAGAAGGCTTAATAAAATTATCATTTAATTTTCTTTGAATATTTTTTTCTAAAATATCTTCTAAAAAGAGCCATGAAAACTGAAAGAATTGAAAATCCTAAAAATATATATGCTCTATTATCATTTATACCCCAATTTTCAAGAAAACTAAAAATAGAAATAATAGCTATTACCCAATATATTATTTCTGAGACTAAATAGTGTTTCATTCTTCGATTATATTAATTGATCCTGTAAGACTACCGGTAGTAAGATCTGTAAAGTCACGATTTGAATCAAGTCTATTTGCAATTATTTTGTTTGTTTTATCAATATACTCAAAATCATTTTCAGTGAAAAGCCATTCATTTTCAGTATCATAATAAAGTTTTTGAGTTGTTAGTTGTTCCCCATCTGTTGTAGTTATTTTGACATTTGTGTTAAACTCCATAAACCTGAAGGAATTAAAGACAATAGCATATTCTGATTTTATTGTTGATGTTTTGTTCTGATCATATATAATCAACTCTACATTTTCAAAAAATTCTGAATAATTTAGGATATCATTTGTAAAATCATAATGAATTTTTCCAGAAACAAATGATTTTGTAAGCATTGAGTCTGTATAAGTCATGGTGAAATTCTTTGCAATACTAACTGGTGTTTTCTCATCATTATAGTTTATTTTTGCAGAATCTGTGCTGCATGAAAATATAACAACTAAAAGAGATAATAAATAGTAAAAGTATCTCATTTTAAAGGTTAGGTACCTTTACAGTTCTTCTAATCCAACACGAGAAAGTAATACTAGTCCCTTGGTTACCTTCGGTAAATATGTCGGTCTTTGATGGAGCTCTACCATTAAATGCTGCCGCTGTTCGGTCAGATATCTTTTTAAGAGAAGCATCAACTCTACCTGCCTTTACTGCAGTTTGAGCAGCCAGCCAGAAAACAGCTCTTTTATTAAACTGAGTATCACCACATCCGTTTGCACTATCAGCATACATATTTGCTATCAGAAGGTAAGCCCTCCCAAGGGATGGTTGATATGTTAAAGCTTCCTCAGCGTAATCTCGAGCGGAGACTCTTCTACCAGCATTTTTAAATTTAACTGCAATTTTATATAAAATGTTTGATTTTTTATAATTATCAGTTTGAAGTGAAACTGATTCTTGATAATATTTTAATGCTTCGTCAGAGTTACCTTGCTTGTCATTTAATATTCCAAGGTAATAAGCTGAGTCAGCTGATGGTTCTAGGCTGTGAAGCTGTTCTACAAGAGTCACAAACAGAGGATCATCGGAGCAATTTTTTGCGTCTAATCGCCCAGCAGCTCTTCTAATCCACAATGTATTATTTTTATTTTCTTCAAAATTCTTTGAATATAGAGGTATCAATATATCACATGTAGCTTCCTTAGCAATTAGTTGATCAATTAATTGTAAGTATGCGCTTACTGCATTAGAGTTAGTGTCGTATATTCTTTTACTTCTAACTTCTTTTGATGAAAGTGGTATGCCAGACTCTTCCTTCTTTAAAATTATATCAATATTTCTGGAAATATTTGTTTTTAAAAGCTCAAACTTTTCAGTCAATTCTTCATATTTTTCAAATAAAGTTTCTAGGTTAATTTTTGAGCCAGATTTATACAAATCATAACCAGTCTGAAAATAGTAAGCTAGTGATTTTGGATTTGTAAAACTTACAGGATCATTCTGGAATGCATAGTCAAAAGTGTCATATATAAGATCCTTGTCTTTCAGCCCGTTATCAATCATGGCCTGGCCTTTACTACTGAATATTTTTCCTATTTGTCTAATACCTTTTCTTTCAGGAAAATTTTCAGCCCATTGATCATAAAGAGATAACAAATCATTCAAATATTTAGTTTTGTCTTGATCTGAATTAGACTTCTTAATGAAGTCTTTTAGAATTATTTCTCCATATTGAAATGTAGCAAGACTTAATTTTGGGCAATTATCTAATACTATTTTCCAAGGTTCATAAGCAGCCTGATAATTCTTAATTTTTGCTGATTCTGCAAATATTGATAGTTGCTCCAAACACTCATCTGAACTCAGCTGAGAGAATAAAGGAGAAACAAATAATATTAAAAATAAATTTTTAAAAAACTTAAGACTGTTCATAAAAAATATATCTAATTGTATTTTCTTTTGATAAACCAAACATCATTTAGAGAAAGACCTAATTTTAAAGAAAAATAGTTTTCTTTAATTAAATCATCATTTCCAGTTTTACCTATTTCAAAACCTAAATTTGCTTTTGAAAGCCCTGCTATTGGTAAACCAAGTCCCAAATTTAAACTAAATTGATTTATAGGCAAACTATTTACAATAATACTTTTTCTACTATTCTTAATTCCAAATCGATATTTTATTCTTTTCCAGTAACTTGTTAAGGATGAACTATCTGGAATAAAATATCCTCCAAATGAAAGTGAATTTGCATCTCTATATGTTACATTTCTAATATTTAGAAAAATATTTTCAAAACTTGAGGATAACTTACTCTCATATTGTACACCGAAAAACCAAGAATTTTTCTTTTCCAATCCAATTGAATAAACTGACTTTTTAGAGACTGGAAGTTTAGTATTTTCTAATCCTCTTGAATTAAGATCAATATCCACAAAATCTCCAAGAGACTCAAATGAAATTGACGAGGCGCTTGATGTATATAATGACTCGATGTTGTAAGAGTCTAACTCACCTTTTGGATGTAAACTATACAGTAAACTCAATGACAAATCATTTTTTAAAGGGATCAATATATTTGATGAAAAATTAAAAGTAAATCCTGTAATTTCAGAACTACTATTTGAAAAAATACCATAATTTATTCCATCCATCAAATTAAACTTTTCATAATTAAATTTTCCAAAATTATAGTTTGCAGAAGCTCCTAGTGAAAAGTATTTTAAAAAAGGTATACCAACTGATAAAAAAGCTTTATTAATATTTCCGTCTGCGCCATAGAGTCGAGAGTTTATATTATTTTGGTCGTTGTATTCTTCTGAAGTTTGAAGATTAAATCCAACTGATGAGTAAGGAAGAATACCAAAACCAAAACCAATTTTATTTAATGGAATCCCGATGGCTATGTAATTGATGTTTGAAGTTTCTATATTTTCTTTTAGTGAAGTGTTCGATAAACTTGAAGACTTATAAAAAGTTCCTATAAGATAATTTGTAGTTTTTATTTTAGCTAATGAGGCTGGATTATTAATATTAAACTCAATCGAATCAATTGAGGAATCAATTCCAGCCATTGATTGGTAAGATACGTTACCTGTAAAATTTATTTCACCTAATTCGTTTAATGAGTATGGAGATCCAGTATTAGTCTGAGAGACAAGATGGAAACATGAGAATATTAATATTACTAAAGAATAATTTTTAATGTCCTTCATTATATTTTAAAATATTGTTTAAACCTATTGCTAAAAAGTCTTGGTCAGCAAAGATTGCATTTTTTATCTTATTTCGCAAAAAGGTTGAATCACCTCCTGTAATAATTATATTTAGCTTCAAATACTTTTCTTGCAAACGATTAACATACTCTTTAATTTCTCCAATAATTCCTGACGAAACTCCAATATGAATTGACTCATTTGTACAAGAACCGATAATTTTATCTATATTATCAAATTTAAGTAAAGGTAAGTTAGATGTAAACTCTGAAAAGCTTTTATATCTCATATTCAGTCCTGGCGAAATAGCACCTCCATGATAAACATTGTTTGAATCAATGAAATCATATGTGATACATGTACCAATATCAACTATTAAACAATTCTCATTAGGGAATCTGAAAAAAGCCGATGAAACAAGTCCTATTCTATCTTGACCCAATGAACTTTTTGTTTTGTAGTTATTGTAAAAAGGAATTTGAAGATCTTTATCTGATAATTCATAATAATTGATTTTTTTAAAAATTTTATTCAATTGAATTTTGTAGCTTTTCGTAACGGATGAGCATATAATTTTTTCAATGTAATAATCTTTAGAAATAGATTTAATGTAATCTATCAGAGATACCTCGTCTAAAATTTTTTTTGAAATAATTTGATCATTTTTAAACAGATAAACTTTGACCAGAGTATTTCCTATATCTATAATCAAGTTCATAGCAGATTTTTTATAAAATTACAGAAACATTTGAATAGAGCTTTATATAAAATTAATATATTTGCCATTGCTTTTTGGTACCATAGCTCAGTTGGTAGAGCAAAGGACTGAAAATCCTTGTGTCCCTGGTTCGATTCCTGGTGGTA
>MDTB01226556.1_pt1 | contig 14347 bp, 18 predicted proteins | sample 811161 | NCBI WGS metagenome assembly MDTB01 (sample SAMN05326650, study PRJNA326480) | marine metagenome | isolation source: seawater | place: Mediterranean Sea | collected 2009
CCCTCCTTTTAATAATATATCTTCTTGAGTTGCAGCAATTATAACAGCACCAATATCAAAACCTATTATAGATCTTGCTGATGCTTTTCCAATATTTCCATCTAAAGAAATTATTATAACTGGTTTGTCAAATTTATCTTTTAATCTAGCTGCAACAATTCCAATAATTCCTTCATGCCAATTAGGACCACTTAAAATTAAAACAGGATCATTTAAATGATTTTTTGTTTCATTTAAAATTTTTTGCAGAAGATCTTTCTCTAGAAGTTGTCTTTCTTTATTGTATTGATCTAATTCAGAAGCTAATTTAAAACTATTCTTTGGATCTTTATTTAATAATAAATTCGCACCATGAGAGCATTTACCAACCCTGCCACCTGCATTTATTCTAGGTCCAATTAAATACCCAAGATGATAAATTGAAGGGGTGGACTCGATTTTGCATAAATCTAATAAAGTTTTTAAACCTAAATTTTTTTTTAATTTAATCACTTTTAATCCTTGTTTAACGATTGCTCTATTTAGACCTATTAATGGAACTACATCACAAATTGTACCTAATGAAACTAAATCTAAATAGTCTATCAAATTCGGTTCATTAATATTTTTTGTAGTAAACCAATTTTTTGATCTAAGTGCTCTATTTAACGATACAAGAAACATAAAGGAGACTCCTGCAGCACATAGATATTGCAAATTTGATTTATCATCAATACGATTTGGATTTATCACAGAGAAAGCTTCTGGTAATTTAATCTCTGACTGGTGATGATCAAGAACTATAACATCAATTTTCTTTTTTTTTGCAAAATTGATTGCTTCGAAAGATAGTGTCCCACAATCTACTGTAAAGATTATCCTCACTTTCTTATCAATTAATTCATTGATACCCTTTATAGATGGTCCATATCCCTCTTTTCTACGATCGGGAATATAAATTTCATAATTAAGATTTAATTCATTAAAATAATTTCCCAGTAAAGCTGTAGAAGTAGCACCATCGACATCATAATCACCAAAAATACCTATTTTTTCATTTTTGGATATAGCATCAACAGCTCTTAACGTTGATTTTTTCATATCAATTAAATTATTTGGATTAGGCAGAAAATTCTTTATCGATGGATTTAAAAAAGAACTAATTTCCTTCTTTTTAATATTTCTAATTGACAAAAGTTTAGACGTTATTTCATCTAATGAAAAAGTTTCTTTAATAAGACTCAGATTCTCTTGATTGTATTTCTTTAAAATCCAATCTTTGCCACTTACAGAAAGTGTGTTCATTTATTATAAATATTTTGAACTGACTTTATAGTATTTTCACTTTTATGGAGCGCAAAAGTATTGACTTCGTATTCATTTCCTAAATCTTTTACTCCACTTGCTAGATCACCCGATGTAACTCCTGTTGCACAAAAAATCACATCGCCTTTAACCATGTCATCAATATTATACTTTCTATTAAAATCAGTGATACCTAGTTTTTTTGCTCTTAGTTTTTCCTCATTATCCAAAACCAATCTTCCTTGTATCTGACCTCCAAAACATGAGAGGGCGGCTGCCACTATAACACCCTCCGGGCCTCCCCCTGTGCTATAATAAATATCATTTTTAGGTTTATCACCAATGACACTTAGAGCACCTGCAATATCTCCATCAGTTATGTAGTTAATCTTTACATTTAAACTGGTTAATTCTCTAATAATTTCATGATGTCTAGCTCTCTTTAATACACACACGTTTATATCAGAAATATTTTTACTTTTAGCGTCAGCTAATAATCTAATATTTTTTTCGACACCATTATCTATATCCATTAAATTGTTTGGAAGATTAGAACCAATTACAATTTTTTCCATGTATGTATCTGGGGCTGATAATAAACCACCTCTTTCAGAAATTGCTAAAACAGAAAAAGCGTTAGGTTCACCATTTGCAGTAAATTTTGTTCCCTCCAGTGGATCAACAGCTATATCAAACTTTGGTCCATTCAAAGTTCCAAGTTTTTCTCCTATATATAACATTGGAGCTTTATCCATTTCACCTTCACCAATAACTACTGTTCCTTCCATATTAATTTTATTTAATTCTTTTCTCATAGGATCTACCGCACCTTTATCAGCAGCTATTTTATCCTTTTTTCCAATGAATTTAGATGCACCAATAGCAGCTTTTTCAGTTACTTTAATAAATAGTTTTAAAAATTTCTTGTCTATCGACATCAATTATCATCAATCCTTATAAGTTTTGGTTTTTTTTTTATAAAACTTTTCTTAGAAATATCTTTTAATATTTTGTTTAAAAACTTATTTTTTGATTTATGAGTAATAATTATTATTGATGAAATTTTTTTATTTATATTTGGGTTTTGAACTAACCTTTTTATTGAAACTTTATTTTTAGAAAAAATTTTTGTAATATTTGATAAAACACCAGGTTTATCTATAACTTCAAAACGTAAATAAGCTGAAAATAGTCTCTCATCTATAGTATTAAATTTAAATTTTTTCCTTTCACCGCTTGGTACAGAAAAAGGAAATTTAATATTACCTCTTAAAATTGATGAGATATCAGACACTAAAGCAGAAGTGGTTGCTGCTGGACCCGCTCCTTCACCTTGAATTATACTTTGACCTATCGGTTTACCGTCCACAATTACTGCATTTAACACACCATCAATACCAGCTACGTAAGAGTCTTTTTTTATTAGTGTCGGGTGCACTCTTTGATAAATATTATTATCTAATAGTTCAGCAAAACCTAATAATTTAATCTTATATCCTAATTTATTAGCATTTCTAATGTCTGTTGTGTCGATCTCTTTAATTCCTTCAACATAAATATTTTTACTTAAAAATGAATTAAAACATAATGAGGATAAAATCTTTAGTTTTGCCATAACATCACTTCCATTTAAATCTGCTGAAGGATTAGTTTCAGCATAACCAAGTTTTTTTGCTACTAACAATACTTCTTGTAAATTCTTATTTTTTTTATCCATAGCAGATAAGATATAGTTTGACGTGCCGTTAAAGATTCCATAAATTTTAGATATTTTATTTGCAATTAAACTTTCTTTTAAAGATCTAATAATAGGGACTCCTCCACATACTGAAGCCTCAAACTCTAAATTAACTCTGTTTTTTTCAGCAATTATAGCTAATTGATCACCGTATTTAGCAATTAAAGCTTTGTTAGCAGTAACTACATGTTTTTTGTTTTTTAGAGCTTGAAAAACTAATTTTTTTGCTGGACCTTCGGATCCTCCTATAAGTTCTATTATCAGATCAACATCTTTAATTTTTGTTGCATCAAGATAATTATCTAGCCATTGGTTTTTTTTAATTTTAATATTTCTTTTTTTTCTTCTATTTCGGGCCGATATATATTTAATAAAAGGTATACAATTATTTTTTTTTGTTAAAATCTCTTTGTTATCATTAAGATATTTATATAAATAACTACCGATATTTCCTAAACCGATTATTGCAATATTTAATTTTTTCATACTTTAATTATTGTCTCCTGGTTATATCGGGAAAATCCTTTTTTTTTCCCTGCTTTAACAAATATTTAGTTATTTCTTCAATATTACATTTTTCTAGTATTGAGCAAACATCAACAACATCTTTAGACCTATTATTAACTTTATTTTCTAAAATTTTTTTTTCATTGTTAATTTTTTTTTCTTTGCTAATAATTTTATTTTTTTTTTCAATTACTTTTTTAGAAACCTTTTTTTCTTTATTTTTATTCCTAATATTAGATTTAATCCTAGTTATTTCTTCATTAGATAATATTTTTAATTTTTTTTTTGTATTATTTTTGGATAAAATACTAATATTCATTTCACCATTTTGATTTTCTTTTAAATTTAGTTCTACTAGATCTATCTCATTTTTAACCATTTTATTTATAACTTTGACCTCCAATGATAAATTTTCCTGAAAATATTGTTCTGCCTCATTTTTATTTATACAAAGATGGTCTCCACAAATTAAAACTGTTTTAGTTTTGCTACAATTAGCTAATAATAAAAAGATAACGACAAATAAAGAAAATTTCATTTTAAACCTTGATGTTCTGGAAATTTAAATAAAAGATTCATATTTTGCACTGCCTGTCCAGAAGCTCCTTTTATTAAGTTGTCTATTGCAGAAAAAATCACAAATTTTTTTTTAATTCTAGTCTCGCAAATGGATATTTCGCAATTATTTGTATTAAGGACATTGCCTGACCCAAGTGATGAGTTTAATTTTAAAATTTTAATAAATTTTGAATTTTTATAATAATTAATTAATGATTTTCTTAAAATTTTACCTGTAATACCTTTATTTGTTTGTACATAGATTGATGTTAAGATCCCTCTAAATGTTGGTAGCAGATGAGGGTTAAATGAAAAATAAATCTTTTTTTTTGTTAATTTTAAAAATTGTTGATCGATTTCACAAATGTGTCTATGATTTTTTGTATTGTAAGCAAAAGTAGATGAAAATAAATTCTTATGTTTAAATTTTTTTTCAAGATTTTTACCTGCTCCTGAATACCCAGATTTAGAGTCAATCGTAATATTATTATTTTTTATCATGTTTTTTTTAAATAATGGCACTAACGGTAATTGTATGGAGGTCGGATAACATCCGGGATTAGAAATTATTTTAAATTTATCTATTTTTTGATTATTTAATTCTGGTAGTGAGTAGAATGAATCTTTTATAAGAGTTTTTGCTTTATGTTTAAAATTATAATTTCTTTCAAATATTTTTGTATTAGAAATTCTAAAATCAGCTGATAAATCTATAAATTTTAAATTTTTATTTTTGAAATAAATTTTTTTAAGTAATTTTTGGGCTTCACCATTTGGCAAAGACAAGAAAACTAAATCTAAATTTGACCAATTAACTTTTTTAACAGAAGATATATTTGGTAACTTTTTTTTAATTCTTTTATCGAAAAAACTTATTTTTTTTCCTAAATTTTTAGTGGCACAAAGTTGCTTAATTTTAACTCTTGGATGTTTTGATAGTATATAAACAAGATCTAATCCTGTGTATCCAGTTGCACCAATTATAGCTATATTTATTTTATTATATATTGACATAATTACTTATATCATCGTCCCAATTAATAGTTAAATGTAAAAGTTTATCTCTTAGAAAATTGAAAGCTTCTTCTAGCTTTCCTATGACCGTATTTTTTACGCTCAACAACTCTAGAGTCTCTGGTGGTAAGTTTATCTTTTTTTAAATTTTTCTTTAAATTTTCATCATGGGATATTAGAGCTTTAGATATACCCAGTATAATTGCTCCGGCTTGACCAGAAAGTCCACCACCTTTTACAGAGCATTTAACATCAAAATTTGTTGCAACCTCAGAAATCTCTAGAGGTCTTGTTACGATTATTTGATGTACTGGTCTTTTAAAATACTCGTTCATTTTTAATCCATTCACATGGATGTTACCTGATCCTTTTTTAACCCAGACTTTAGCAATAGATCTTTTTCTTCTTCCAGTAGCATATTTGCTATCTTTAAAATCTAGTTTAATTTTTTTTGATTTAGGAGATGATTGACTAACTGCTTCCATTATTTAACTATATTTCTTTTGTTAAGCTTTTCAAATTGTATAATTTTAGGTTTTTGAACATCATGAGGGTGTATGTTTCCATTGTAAATTTTCAACTTGGTTAGTTGTTTCTTGGCTAAGGGACCGCCTGGTAACATTCTTTTAACAGCTAATTTCAAAATTTCTCCTGTTTTATTTCTCTCTTTTAAAAATGAAGGACTTGACTCTTTAATACCACCTGGATGACCTGTATGTCTGTGATATATTTTATTGGTAAATTTTTTTCCAGTAAACTTTATTTTATCTATATTTGTTACGATAACAAAATCGCCATTATCTATATGAGGATTAAAAGTTGGTTTGTTTTTTCCTCTTAAAACTCTTGAAATAAATGCTGCTAATCTACCAACCACAGCATTTTGTGCGTTAATAATATACCAATCTTTTTTTATTTCTTTCTTTTTAATAAATGGTGTCATGATAATGGGCGATAAATACAAAGAAAGGATAACAAAGTCAATTTATTTAGCTCTTAAATAATATAGATTTAATGCGCTTAATACTAATAGAATACTAGTAATTTGATGACTTGACGCTAAATGAATATTAAGACCACTTACTAAGGTAAATACACCCAATGAAATTTGAATTAATAAAAAAAAAATTAATATTCGTATAGATTTATATAAGTTGATTAATTTTTTTTTGTAAATAAATATGCTTAGAATTAAAACATATAAAATTATTAAATAAGCAAGTGAACGATGATAAAACTGAACTAGTGAGTGATTATTGAATTCTATAGTATCATTAAAATTTTTTAAAATTAAATCATTTGGAAAATAGTTATTTCCCATTTTGGGCCAAGTTTGGTAAATTTGTCCTGCATCTAATCCAGAAACAAACGCACCTAAAATTATTTGAGTTAAGATAAGAAATATTAATATTAAAAATGGGAAATTGTTTTTTTCAAAATTAAAAAATAATTTATTTTTTTTAAATGTTGTATTCATTATTAACCAATAAATCGATGATATAATTATAATTGCAGTAGTTAGATGCATTGATAATCTATAATGACTTACTGTAACATCATTTACTAAGCCACTTTTAACCATATACCATCCAAGAAATCCTTGAATAATTATTAAAGTAAAAATAAAGTAACAAATTCGCATGTGCTCTTTTTGAATCTTTTTTGATATATAGAAAAATATCAGAGGAATTAAAAAAAATAATCCTATAAGTCTTGCTAAAATACGGTGAATATATTCCCAATAAAAAATAATTTTAAATTCATCTAAAACCATATCGTAATTTAATAACTTGTACTGAGGAATTTCCTTGTACAAATTAAAATATTCTTGCCAAGAACTATCATTTAATGGCGGTAGAATACCTTTGAATAATTCCCACTCTGTAATTGAAAGACCCGAATTAGTTAGTCTTGTTAAACCGCCAACAATAATTATTAAAAAAACCAAAACTAATGATACAACTAACCAGTTGGTAAATAATTTATATATTTTTCTCTCGTCTGAATACATAATTTGTAATATATATTTATTTATAAATTTACAAATTTTATTATTGTCGCGATGGTAAACAAAAATATACTCAAAATCAGAAAACAACTTGATAAACTAGACAATAAACTTCTTGATGTTATAAAAAAGAGATCCTTATTAGTCGATGTAGTTATAAAAAATAAAAAATTTAAAAAAGATATAGTTGATAAACGGCGAATATCAATAATTCTTAGAAATATTTCTAAAAAATCAAAACAAAAAAAAATTGACACAAAAATAACTCATAAAATATGGAAATCCATGATCAAAGCATTCATAGATTATGAGTATAGAAATTTTAAAAAATAATTACTTGCTGTGAGGTGGAAGTTTTTTTTCAACAAAAAACTCGTGCTTTCTTGTATTTGGGTTATATTTTTTCATCTTTAGTTTATCCTTAGCTTTTTCACCTTTTGTAGGCTTTTTAGCATAGTAAATAAATTTACTATCCGGATTACTTTCAGGAACCAATCGTACTTTTAGATGAGTTTTTTTTGCCATAGTTTTTTAGTTTTTTAACTTTTTCTTGAAGTGATCTGCTTTTAATTTTTAAAATATCTTTGTATTGGTCAGCTTTTAAACTATATTCGTTATAAACGTCAAGGTTATTTATTTTATATTTTAAAAGGTCTTTAACACCTGATATTGTCATTCCTTTATCGCGAAGTAAAAATTTTATTATTTTAATAATTTGTGCTTGTTCTGGAGAATAATATCTTCGGTTATTAATTTTTTTTGGTTTTATCTGTTTAAATTCTTTTTCCCAATACCTAATAATATGATTTGACGGTTTATTTGTTAATGAATTAACTAAATTTAAATTTTTGGATATTTCTGAAATAGTAAGAAATTTGCTCATTTAATTCAATTTATGACATCTAAAAGTTTTTTCGACGGTAAAAAACTTATGGAAATTCTTGATTTTATCAAATATTCTTCTTTTGTTTTAGGATTTCTGCCAATTCTCTCTTTTTTTTTAATTAATTTAAAAGTTCCAATATTTTTTAGTGATAATTTGTTATTATTCATTAAATAGGATAATGCTTCAAAAAAATTATTCACCAAAGTTTTTGATAAAATTAGAGAGAAACCTGTTTTAAAACTTAAATTGCTTACAATATCATTTTTAGTATAATTAGATATTTTCTTCATTTAAATGATTAAGATTATTTTTGATTTGTGTCATTAAATTACCTTTTATTATTTTATAACACAGGTCAATTGAATAATAAAAACCTAAGGCATCAGTTCCGCCGTGGCTTTTTACAACAGGGCCATTGAGACCTAAAAAGATTGCTCCATTATATTTTCTTGGATCAAGTTTTTCTTTAAATTTTTTTAATGAAAAATAAGAAAAAATTAACGAAAACTTTGAAAAAAAGTTTTCAGTCAGTGACATCTTTAAATTGTCAGTAATAAATTTAGCTGTCCCTTCAGCTGTTTTAAGTGCTATATTTCCTGTAAAACCGTCGGTAACAACTACATTAGTATTACCATCCATCAGCGTATTACCTTCTATATAACCCTGAAATTTAAAATTGTTATCGCTGCTTAATCTTTTTAATCTTTTAAAAGTTTGTTTTAATAAATCTGTTCCTTTAATTTCCTCTGAACCTACATTTAACAAAGATACTGTTGGTTTCTCATTTCTAAAAAGTGATTTATATAATGCAGATCCTAGCTCAGCAAAATCAACTAAATTTTTGTCATCACATTCAATATTAGCTCCAAGATCTAAGACAACTGTAAGATTTTTTTTATTTGGCCATAGACCTGCTAGTGCTGGTTTAGATACCTTATCCATCATTTTAAGAATCATTTTTGAGATTACTAATAATACTCCAGTATTTCCTGCAGAAAGACTAATGTCTGAATTTCCATCCAATTGGGATTTAATACAATTCCACATGCTTGTATTTTTTGAATTTTTTATAGCGGTTAATGGTGTTTCTTTATCGGAAACGATTGAGTCCGCATGCGTAATTTTTACTGACTTAGAGATAATTTTAAACTTTTCTATTTTTTTTTTATTATATTTGAATCTCCAAATAAATTAATTTCAAAATCATCTTGTTTATTAGATTTTAAAAATAAATAAACAGCTTCAATAATTTTTTCAGGTGAATTTTCACCACCCATTGCATCGATTGCAATAGTTATTTTTTTGTTCATTTCTAATGTTAAACGTCTAAAATTTTCTTGCCGTTGTAATAACCAGACTTTAAATCTACATGGTGAGATAATCTATATTCGCCACTTTTTTTATCTTCGACTAAATTAATTGAAGATAATTTATGATGAGACCTTCTCATTTTTTTTTTTGAAACTGAGGTTTTTCTTTTAGGAACAGCCATAATTAAAATTTTTTGAGTCTTTTACCATATTATCAAGTGGCAATTCAAAACAATAATTATAAAAATTAACAAAATAACTTTCAAAAATGGGGTATTTTGTATCTTTATTATCTTTAAAACACGAAAAATACTTATAGATAAGATTTCTGCTAATATTAAATTTGTTTGATTTATTCTGGTCAATTTCTAATTTTAGTAAGATATCATATAAAACTTGATTAAATTCTTTCATTTTTTTATTAACCGCTACATCACCAAAACCTAATTCCCTTAAATTGTACTCAATATTTTGAAAGAATAAATCATAGTCTTTTTGAGGAAATTTTTTCTTTTTTTTCTTAAATATAATCATCAATATTGAAAAATGAATAAACATCAAATACAAACGACTTTCAAAAGTATCTTTTAGATATATTTGATTGTAAAAAAAAATATTTCTAGATAAGTTAAGCAATGTGTTGTACAAACTTTTTTTATGCATTTTTTTAATAAAATATTTTATTTGTTTTTTTTTACTATTATTTTAATTAGTTGTAAATTACAAGAACCTAGCAATAATCATGGTATACTTTTCTTAGAAAATCGATACGAAAAACTTACAATTAATAAATCAAATACAAATGATGTTTTAAAAATTCTTGGAATACCTCATACTAATTATATTAACGATAAGAATAAATGGGTCTATTTTGAAAGAGTTTTGTCTAAGGGTGAATACCTAAAATTAGGGCAAAATGTTTTAAAAAAAAATAATGTTTTAGTTTTGCATTTCAATAAATTTGGCATTTTGGAAGACAAAAAAATTTTAAAAAAAGATGATAAAAATCAAATTAAATTTTCAAAAATGACTACTGATAATCAATTATCTCAAAAAAGTTTTGTTGCAACTTTTTTATCAAGTATCAAAGAAAAAATGTACAGTGGAAAAAAATAATTTTTTGATAAATTAGTGTGCTATTATAGCAAGAAGTAATAAAGCTACTATATTTGTTATTTTTATCATCGGATTCACCGCGGGACCAGCAGTGTCTTTGTATGGGTCACCAACAGTATCACCTGTTACAGCGGATTTGTGAGCATCCGAGCCTTTGCCGCCAAAATTACCATCCTCAATATATTTTTTTGCATTATCCCAAGCTCCTCCTCCAGCAGTCATTGATACTGCAACGAATAAACCAGTCAATATAACGCCAAGCAACATTGCTCCAAGAGAGGAAAGTGCGGCTTCCATTCCACCAATTTGTAAAATTATAAAATATACAATTATTGGTGATAAAACAGGAAGAAGAGAAGGAATTATCATTTCTTTAATCGCTGCTTTTGTTAATAAGTCAACCAATCTTCCATAATCTGGTTTTCTTTTACCTTTCATTATTCCAGGTATCTTTTTAAATTGCCTTCTGACTTCAATAACTACTGCACCGCCTGCTCTTCCAACAGCTTGCATACCCATTGATCCAAATAAATAAGGTAACATTCCGCCAATTAGCAAACCAGCAACTACAAAAGGATTAGACAAATCAAATGTAACATTTACTCCTTCTAATGCTGATCCTTTAACTGTAGAAAAATATTTAATATCTTCAGTGTATGCAGCAAACAATACCAGAGCACCTAATCCTGCAGAACCTATAGCATATCCTTTTGTTACAGCTTTCGTAGTATTACCTACAGCGTCCAAGGCATCTGTAGTTTTTCTTACACTTTTAGGAAGTTTGGACATTTCAGCTATGCCTCCAGCATTGTCTGTAACTGGACCATAAGCGTCTAAAGCGACCACCATACCGGTAAGTGCTAACATCGCGGTTACTGCAATAGCTATACCGTACAACCCAGCAAGTTCATTAGTGAATAAAATTCCTGCAACAATAATCAAAGCAGGTACAGCTGTTGCTTCCATAGATACAGCGAGACCTTGAATAACATTAGTACCGTGGCCTGTTGTAGAGGACTTAGCAACTGATTTCACAGGTCTATAATTCGTACCAGTATAATATTCTGTAATCCAAATTAACAATCCAGTTATTATAAAACCAACTACACCGCAGATGTACAAATCCATTCCATTAAAAGTTTTTCCACTATTGGTATAACTTTCTGATAGTCCGACAATAGAGCTTGTTACAGGATAAAGTATAACGAGAGATGTAATAGCAGTAACGATAAAACCTTTATATAAGGCGCCCATTATATTTTTGCTTTTTCCAAGCTTGACAAACCAAGTGCCTATAATTGATGTTAATATGCAAGATCCTCCAATTGCTAAAGGATAAACCATCAAGTTATAATCAGATGGAAAAAATATAGAAGATAAGACCATTGTAGCAACTATAGTAACCGCATAAGTTTCAAATAAATCTGCGGCCATGCCTGCGCAATCACCCACATTGTCTCCAACGTTATCAGCAATTACTGCTGGGTTTCTAGGATCATCTTCTGGTATCCCTGCTTCAACTTTTCCTACTAAATCTGCGCCAACGTCTGCGCCTTTTGTAAAAATACCACCACCAAGTCTAGCAAAAATAGAAATAAGAGATGCGCCAAAACCTAAGGCAACTAAAGCATTAATGATTTCTCTATTATCAACGTTTAAATTAATCAAAATTATATAGTAGAAGGTAATTGCTAATAAAGCTAAACCTGCAACTAACAGTCCTGTTATCGCACCAGATTTAAATGCTATTGTTAAACCTGACTGTAAACTATGTCTTGATGCCTCAGCAGTACGAACGTTAGCTTTTACAGATATAAGCATTCCTACATAACCTGCAACTCCAGACAGAAAAGCTCCAATAAAGTAACCAATACCCACAAGGTAACTAAAAAAATATGTTACTATTGCTAAAACAATAACACCTACAACTGCAATTGTTTTATATTGTCTGTTTAAATAAGCTTTCGCACCAATTTGAATAGCCTGAGCAATTTCTTGCATTTTGGCATTTCCTGGACTTGAAGAAATTATCTGACCCGAGAGTAAATAACTATAAGCTACAGCTAATACACCAGTAAATGAAATTAAGTAAAGTAATTCTAAATAGTTTGTCATGTTATAAAGCGCATAAATGCCAAATTAATATTAAAAACGCAAGCTAAACTTCAAATAAATCACATTTTTTAATCACCTTTACGTAATTCTTTAGATAATTTATCAAGAATTGCGTTTAAATAACCAATCTGAATTTTTTCAAGAAAATATTCTGAAGCTATTAAATATTCATTAATAATTACTTTTTTTGGCGTATTATGTTTAAACATTAGTTCAAATATAGCTGCAAAAAGTATTATTTTTAATAACTTATCAGTTTTACCTAAATTTATATCGTCAGACAAATGAGAATTTACTGTTTCCTCTATCAGTTCTGATCTTTCTAGAGTCCCCCTGACTACATCTTTAATAAATTTCTTGTATTGGCTTTTAGGATAATCAATTTCAGCCTCAGGATTCATTAAAGAATTATACAATTTTTGAATTACTTTTATCCTAGGTGATGATTTCTTAGATTTTTTTGGGTCCATTTTTTAAAATAGATATTACCGCGTGTGCAGCTTCTGACCCTTTATTCGGTTTTTGAGAATTAATTTTACTTCTCTGTTTAGCCTGGTTAAGATTTAAAGCAGTGATCACTCCATTACCAATTGGCTTATTGTATTTTATGGAAAGACTTAAAATTGAATTAAACAATGAAGAGCTTAATAAATCAAAATGAGGAGTTTGACCTTTTATAATACACCCTAAAGCAACAAATCCGTCAAATTTATTTATATTTCTTCTAATTGATATTGGTATTTCAAAAGCACCAGGAATACTTAAAATACTTATCTTAAATTTAACATTTAATAATTTTTTTTTTGTATTCAATAATAAATTATTAGATATTTCTTTATAATAATTAGAGTTCACAATTAAAATTTTTTTCATTTAATAATTATTTGTTTTTTAATTCTTAAACCAAATCCATCAAGACCAATAATTTTTTTTCTACTTCTAGATAGTAATATCATATTTTTGACATTTAAGTCTTTTATTATTTGTGCTCCAATTCCATAGTATCTTAGTGTATTAATATTATTGTCTTTCGAGTTACTTTTTTGATTGTTAATTACTAATAATAAATAACTTTTAAACTTCGATAATATTTTTATAGATTTTTTTACTTTTACATTTTTTAAAATATTTCTTTTATTAACACCTGTTGAAATGACTCTAACAGGTATAGATTTTTTTTGATTTAAACTACCTTTTGTTATTGCAAAATTAATATTATTTTCTAACTTATTTTTGTAGTAATAAATATTAAATTTTAAATTACTATTTAAGTATAAAATCTTTGAATTTAATTTAATCACCAACTTTTCATATTTTAAACGATAAGAAATTAAATCTTCTATTGAAGCTAATTTAATTTTATGTTTTCTAGAAAACTTATACAGATCATTTAACCTGGCCATTCTTCCATCCTCATTCATTACTTCACAAATCACAGAACTTGGGTTTAGATTAGATAATTTTGAAATGTCAACCGAAGCTTCAGTGTGACCTGCTCTTTCTAAGACACCACCAGTTTTTGCAACTAATGGAAAAACATGACCTGGGGAAACAATATCATTTTTTCTTACTTTAGGATTAATAGCTGTTTTAATTGTTTTAGCTCTATCTTGTGCAGAAATTCCTGTGGTAATTCCTCTCTTGGCTTCAATTGAAATTGTAAATGCAGTCTGCATTCTCGATTTATTATTTGGAGACATTAATGGTAGTTTTAGATTGTCAATTTGTTTTTTTGTTAAAGCTAAACAAATTAAACCTCTTCCATGTTTAGCCATAAAGTTAATATTTTTAGAATTACATTTTGAACCAGG
>MDTB01220663.1_pt1 | contig 14346 bp, 9 predicted proteins | sample 811161 | NCBI WGS metagenome assembly MDTB01 (sample SAMN05326650, study PRJNA326480) | marine metagenome | isolation source: seawater | place: Mediterranean Sea | collected 2009
CAGATGCCAACCCTCATTCGACATACGCCGTAGCAGGATGCGCATGAAACTGAGGCGCGTTGGAAACGCGGCGCCCATCCGCTCAAGGTTACAAACACTTGCAGGCGGCCGGGGCGGGACTGGCAAGTGCAAATGTCCAATCGCCGAATCTTTACCGGAACTCTGGAACTTGCTCGCTGCTACTTGCACTTTCTCTCCTGCGATGTTGTCGTCACAATAATATGTCGCGCATGAAGGCTTCTTGACTTATTTCAAACGCGAGACTCGCGCGCCTTGGCAGTTTCCCGGGGTTCAGATTCGGGGCGACCCGAAAGATTGTTCGAAGAACCGTAGCCAGTTGTTTCCCATCACAGCAGCGACAGACTCATCATCAAAACCGACGCCTCGCAGTCCGGCAGCGATGTTGGGAAAGTCTCGGCTATCCCTAAACCAAGACGGTTGCTCTGGAAATCCAGGCTTGTCTGCGGAACCTTCACCAAAATCCCGTTCGGTCGTCCAACGACCATTGCGCATCCACTCTACGACGGTGTCGGGCTGATCCTGGCAAAGGTCTGAACCGATGCCGATATGCTCAACCCCAAAACGCTCTGCAGTCTTGGCGACCATTTCACAAAAGCTCCCAAGCGTGCACTCACCACCTTCCCGCAGATGGTGTGGATAGAGCGAAAATCCGATCATCCCTCCTGATTGTGCGAGAGCCTTAATGACAGTTTCGGACTTGTTTCTCAAAGCCGGATGCCAGAAAGACGGATTGGCGTGGGTAATCGCGATTGGGCGGGACGAGACTTCGATTGCCTCAAGTGTTGAACGTTCTGCGGAATGACTCATATCCACCACCAGCCCAACACGATTCATTTCGGCGATGACCTGCCGTCCCATCCGCGTGATCCCAGGATCATCTGCTTCATAACAACCGGTCGCTAGCAACGATTGGTTGTTATAGGAGAGTTGCATGAAACGCACACCCAGTTGATGGCAGATCTCGACAAGACCGATGTCTGCTTCGATGGGGGAGCAATTTTGAAAACCAAAGAAAACGGCGGTCCGGTTGCTTTGCCTCGCAGCGAGAATATCCTCAGCGAAGCGTCCCGATATGATCAAATCATTGTGATCTTGAAAGTGCCGGTTCCAGTCAGCAAGGTTCGCTACGGTCTGTCCGAAATCTTCGTGATAGCAGACCGTCACGTGCACAGCATCCAACCCACCCTCCCGCATCTGGGAAAAGATCTTGCGGGACCAGTTGCAGTACTGCAGACAGTCGATTCTGGCGTCTGTCAACGCCGCTTGCGCCTCGGGCATTTTATAACCAGTCGGTTTCAAAGGGCAGGCTCGACATGCGCTCGACCCCGGATTCGGTGATGATAACCTGTTCCTCCAATTTGACTCCTTCACGACCCCCTTCAACACCAATAAAGGACTCTACACAAATCACCATACCGGGGCGAACAACGCCGTCATACCCCTTTGCTGTCAGATCCACCTGGTGTTTGATGCTCGGATATTCATCAGCAAGTCCCACACCGTGCATCAGGGAAGGATACCGATTAGAAAGGTATTCCGGCGGGATCTGCCAGCAATCGGTTGATACCTCATGCAGCGTGCGCCCTGGGCGCAAAACACCGATATTGGTTTCAATCTGTTCATAGGCCGCCGCGTACAACTTTCTTTGCTCATCGCTGGGTCGGTCACCGCAAAGCCATGATCGCGAGACATCTGAACAGTAGCCGTAAGGCCCAATAAGGTCGGTATCAAAACTGACGAGATCACCCCTCTCAATCGGACGCATGGAACACTCGCGGAACCATGGATTGGTCCGTGGGCCCGAAGAAAGCAGGCGTGTCTCAATCCATTCACCGCCCATGCGAATGTTCGTTTCATGCATCTTGGCCCAAAGAGCGTTTTCAGTAATTCCGGGGGTAAGCGCGTCGCGCATAGAACGACAGGCCGCTTCACACGCGTCCATTGAGACTCGCATCAGCGAAAGTTCATCAGTCGATTTAACCGCTCTTGCCCGCTCGGCTATACCTTCTCCTTCGTGAAGCACTAAACCTGCTTCTCGAAGCGCGTCACACGGCATAAATGAGAGCCTATCGATACCCAGACGACGGTCGTCACCGGCATAGGCGCGCATCAGGTCATCTATCTCGGCCGCAAACTTTCGAGCGCGGACTTCGCAATGAGAACCTGCAGAGAAAAAATAAAACGAGGGCATCACCCGGTACTCATCGACCCCGGGCAGATCCTCCGCCAAATGAGGATGATTGGCATAGTCATAAAGCACCACCGGACCCTCCAGCGCAACAAAAACGCAGCGGGTCTCGTAGTGCGAACACCAGACCTGCATATTAGTGGCATCGGTTGCATAACGAGTGTTGATCTGATCAAAGAGGAGCAACCCGGACACCCCCTCCTCTCTCATTTCCTCGCGAAGACGCGCCAAGCGATAAAGGCGCACCCCGTCGAGATCGACCGGCGGCTCGCTGAATTCCATTGCGCCGTGTTGGCGCGCGGCGCACGGTCCACTTTGGACTGATTCAATCGGCATAATTATTAAAGGCTAGACTGTTGGGAGCGCCGTTCAGCGGCGCCTTAAACAACCTATATTACGTAATCCAGAGAACATCGGCGCGCCCTAAATTTTTCCCCGAACGACAGTTACCATTTGCGGAGCAAGGCCAGCACGTTCGTGATGTCCCGACTGATTTCGAACGGAAGCGTAGACCCCAAACTCCAGCACGGGCGACAATTTGAATCGGTAGGTCATCTCCAAAAGCGTTTCCGTACCGGCGGGCGCCATACTTATCCTTTTTCGATAGCGGAAAATGCGACCGTTGGATCCTAGTGCATAAGGAACATCGAGATCAGCCGAACCTGCGGTTACCCGCAGCGGTTGTGACACCGTCAAACTCGCGGCATCGCCTGCTGCGAAAATTTGCTTTGCGCCCAGACCCACCAGCCACGCCTGGGACGAAAGATCTGAGAAGTTATCAATGAGTTTTCCCGATGACGCCTCTACCTCCGTCAGAGCTCCGGTATAAGCTGCAAGTACCGCAAGCCGGGAGTTGATCCTACGGTATCCTGACAGGCGCAGGAATCGCGTATCTGCTGAGTCAACACTTAGCGCGCCTCCCGGCGCTCCTCCGAAAAGACTACCTTCTTCCTGAAGCAGGCCCCCGTCAAAGGTCGCGCCAAAGGTGTCGGTAGCAAAGTGAACGGCAGACGACCAGACCTGGTTCTGCTGCCCCATTGATTCACTATCATGGGTGTCCGCAAACCCCAGATCAAGCGTGGTTTTCGTTCCCAGACGGTAAGTGCTGAGACTGTAGAACCCCTCTTCAAGGTTCTCGGTGAGTAAGCTTCGCTGCCAAGCGGAACCTGCGGTCAGACCGCTTGGCAGGCGAGGCAACCAATTTATCGCCCCGTTACGCTGCTCGGGGCGAATGCTGTAACTCAACTGGTGGCGGTGGCCTGAACCACCCGAAAAATCGAAACGAAGCTTAGGCGCCCCGGTTGAGTCCGATCCACCATAGGAAAAAAGACGGTAATCTGCACCATCACTGAGCAAAACCGGTCTCTCCTTCGCCGCCCAGTCCCTGGCGATTCGGCGAATACTACTTTTCGTATTCGCGTCGCTCACCATCGCGGAAAGATTGAGACTGAAGTCGCGACCATACCCGTCCAAGGCCAGCACCTTCAACAGCCTTGGTTCACCCACCAAGGCGCCAAAAATTGGCGTTCCAATTCTCAACCGCCGCATTCGCAGACTATCAGCGGAAAAGTCTCCCTGTTCCTCTTTCGTCTCTGTCGTCTCTGCGGTCTCTGTCGTCGTTGCTCCCGCGGGGGTCGCCAACGCTCCAAGGGGCTGGAAAGCGCGTACCGAATTTATCCGTCCCCACCCATATTTTGCATCCACACCCGGTGCACCCATGTCGGTCGAAGAGCGCTTGATAATGTCTGTCACCTGCTCGGCTCTGAGGTCAGGCCAGCGCTGGCGCAACTCAGCCGCCAGCGCACTCACCCTGGGGGTAGCAAATGACGTGCCCCAGTAGTCAGCAAACTGCGATGCGCCCCAGGCAACGACATAGTGCTGCGCGTATCCGCCTGCACGATTACTGAAACCCAGCATTTCACCATCCGGTCCAAGGCCTCCAACAATAAGTGCTTTGCCACCAAGCCCCGGTGCATGAAGAGCATCGCCGTTAGGATTCGGCCGTCCGTCATTACCAGAGCCCATCACCACCACTTGGTCCGCCCGCGCCGTTGCAAGAATCGCCCCGCCCGGCACAGTAGCCAACGCTGCGTTGGAATGGTTGATTACCCGAATCGCGGGATTTGCCGCCGCGGTGCGCAACGCCTGGGCCGCGGCACTTGCCGACAACGACCGACTTCCGGTTGAAGTCTGAAGTGAAAGGATGCGACTGGCCGGAGACAGCGTGCGGATAACTTGTGCAACCGCTGTGCCGTGCGTTCCCTGAATTGCGTAGTCCACAAGGGGATCGCCGCCCACAAAACTCGCACTGCCCGGCAGCATCACCGCAGACGTTACCGGCAAAACCATCTCCACTCCAGTATCGAGAACCGCAACACCAAACTCCGAGGCAGCGCTCGGGGTCACTGGCGTAGCGGCTGGGGTCGCCTCGCTTGACTCGGACTCGCCCTCGGATCCACTTTCGATTGCGTTAACTACGTCCTGGTAATAATCGTCGCCTAAACCAAACGCTAGAATCGGGGTCATTAGCACGCAAATGATAACCAACCGCCCGCATCGCCGGAAACTGTCCAGCAGGGTTAGATTTGAGATGGGTGGGTGGTGAAAGGTCGATATAGAGTACTTCATAAGTTCCAAAGCGATATTCTGATTTGCCGTTCCGGCTCGCCAACGAGCCTGTGAGTTTCCGGAGCCCGCATCAGGGTGCCCGCAGTGTTGACTGAGGCGGTGACCGCAATGCTGCCTCCACGCCAGACCGACTAACCAACCAGACTATCCCAACACTCAACAGGATCGAAATCGCGATCACCATTAGCCCCGGCGTATAATTGAGATTAAAGACCTGACTCGCAAGCAGCCAGCCGGTGAGGCTTGCGGCACCCGCTGCTATCACGCCCGCGACTAGCGCAATAACAACAAATTCAGTATTCAGTGCATGCAGAAGGCGCGGGCGATTGCATCCGAGCACTTTCAGCACCGCCGCGTCCCGAATTCGACTATCGTGACTTGCCTGCATCACCGCGAAGAGCACTGCAGCGCCCGCGATCAAGGTGAAGCCAAACACCAAATTCAATGCGACTCCCACCACCTCCATCAAATGCCGCACCTGCCCGAGGATCGCACCGATATCAATGATGTTTACTGTCGGAAACTGCCGGCTTAATCCAACCAGCGCGTCCTGACGACTCTCTTCCAATCGCACCGCACTCAAGAAGGTGTGCGGTGCGTTTTCAAAAACACCTGGTGGGAACAAGACAAAGAAATTCGGGTTAAAACTTTCCCAGCGAACCTCACGAAGGTTGGCAATCCGGACATCAATTGTCTCAGCGCCGACCTGGACACCGATACGGTCGCCCACCGTTACACCCAATGGCTCTGCCCAGCTTTTCGCGAGGGACACCACCGGATCACGAGTGCCGGTCTGCCACCATCTGCCCGCAATAATGGTGTTATCGACCGGGACGTCTGCCGCCCAGGAAAAGTTAAGATTTCCTTCGATTCGCGATGCCGTCCGGGGGTCGGGGTAATCGACTACAGTCGGCACTCTTCCGTTTATCGTGACAAGGCGGCCCGTTGCCATCGGTGTAAAACCCGGGGCTTCCCCGAGCCGCTCCTGAAAGAACGCACCTACCTGCGTCTTTTCATAATCTTGAACATTGGCCAGAAAAAAGTTGGGAGACTCTGCGGGCACACGGGATTCCCAGCTATCAAACAACTGGCCCCGCACCAGCGAGAGGGTTACCAGTACGGTCAAACCCAATCCAATTGCTGAAATCTGAAAGGTGGTCGCGACGGGATCTCGGTAAAGCCGCCCAAGCCCAAAGCGCCACGACACGCCCGCGCCTCGGACGAGTCGCCTCATTAACACTATAAGGCCAAGGCTTACCGCCATCATGCCGATAAGTGAAGCAAAGATCCCCAGCAACGCGTAAAACACCAGGTCCCTCTGCCCCGCCTGCTGGACCGCCAGAAGCAGAAGTACGATTGCCGGCACGAGATACCAGAGCGCATCCATTAACGCGCGTCTAGGCCTGTCTGTCCGGCGCAGAACCTCCATGGGTGGAACTCTCATTAGCCGAGCCAACTGCGGCGCGGAAAATCCGATCAATAAAACCAGCCCAAGAATTAGGCTAATCAAAACGGCCTCCACCCCCACCTTGCCAGCGCCGATAGCAAAAACCTCGCCGAGCATCAGTGTCATAACTTCCTGGACTGCGAACCCGATACCCGCCCCGACAAGACCCCAGACACCCGCCATCATAATGAGCGTCTGGATATGTATCGCCAGGATTACTCGGCCGCTCGCGCCGAAGCAACGAAGCAATGCCGCATGCTTTCGCCGCCGCTCGACGTAGCGTCGCGAGGCCACTGCGATTGCAATCCCGGCAATGAACAATGTCCCAAGAGACGCCAGGCCAATGAATTCCGTCGACGCACCTACTGTTGCTCCAACCTGACGCTGGGCCGATTCAAGATCCACAACCCTGATGTCATTTGAGCCCTCCTCCTCTATAAAACCACGCAGCGCGAAAACATCATCCGGGGGGCCCGCTGCCAGCAACGCAAATGTGGCGCGGCTAGATGGTCCAAGCAGGCCAGAGTCTTTGATGTCCGCGTAGTGCACCATGATTCTTGGGCTGAAACTGAAAAACTGGCCACCACGATCCGGCTCATATGCCAACACGGCATTAAGCATCAACGAGATGTTCCCGATCTCGAGACGGTCGCCCAGGCGCAAACCCAAAGTGGTCAACAGGCGTTTGTCCACCCAGGCCTCGCCCTTTTCCGGCCCACGGGCCAAGCGCGTCATCTCAGGTACATGCAACTCCGGTCGCAAACCCAATGTGCCGCGCAATGGATACTCGGGAGTGACCCCTTTTACCGAAGCGAGCAGCGTCTGGCCGTCAACAAACAGAACGGTCGGGAACGTTACCGTCCGCGCTGTTGCTAACCCTAGCGACTCAGCCTTGGTTTTAAATGTCTCGCCAATCTCCAGACGCGCGGTCAGTTTGATGTCCGATGCGATAACTTCCCCGGCGCCACGTTCCAGACTGCTTTCCACGCGGTCCGCGAAACTACCCACAGCACTCACCGCGGCAACTGCCGTAAGGAGTGCACCTCCCAGGGCCAGCATTTCGCCCGAACGCCAATCACGCCAGAACTGACGGCTGCCGTGACGCAACGAGAACCTCATTGACTCGCTCCGCTCACGCGACCTTTCTCGAGACGAAGCTGCTTGTCGCAGCGCGATGCCAATATCATGTCGTGGGTCACCAGCACCAAGGCGGCCTGCCGGTGACCACACAGCGCAAACAAAAGTTCGGCAACCTGCTCAGACGCCGCGTCATCCAGATTACCGGTAGGCTCATCCGCGAAAAGGATCTGCGGGTCGATGGCAAAAGCACGGGAGATCGCAACCCGCTGCTGCTCTCCCCCCGACAGTTGTCGGGGATAATGATCCCGTCGGTCAGCAAGCCCAACTTTATCCAGCCATTCGATCGCTTTCTCGCGGGGCATCTCTTGGTCTGCCAACTCGAGGGGCAACATCACGTTCTCCAGTGCCGTCAGCGTATCGACCAAATAAAAGGATTGAAAGACAAACCCGACCCGTCCTGCTCTCAGCCGCGCCCGGCCATCTTCATCGAGCACGTTCAGATCACTACCGGCAAGCATAATCTTGCCACTGCTAGATTGGTCGAGGCCTGCAAGCAGGGCAATCAGGGTGGATTTTCCTGAGCCAGAGGGTCCAGTAACCGCCAGGGCTTCCCCTTTGCCTACCTTTAAAGAGACGTCCTTTAGAATCGTGAGCGTCCCTGCAGGCCCGAGAACATCCCGGGAAACACTAATGGCTTCCAAAACCAGGTCTTTCACTACTCGTTTACTCCTTCTATTTCTGCTTTTCGCCGGTTCGGCGAACGCCTCACCACCCATAATTGTCGTGATCGGCGACAGCATCAGTGCTGCGTATGGGATGCCGGTCGAAGACGGTTGGGTCAGCCTTATTCAGGAGCGCATGCGCTCCGAAGCCCGCTTCATTAACGCTGCCATTAGCGGCGAGACCACGGCCGGGGCAGCACGCAGCCTTCAGGGACTGCTTGAACAACACCAACCGCGGGTCGTTATTCTCGAGATCGGCGCCAATGACGGTCTAAGAGGCCATCCCCCGACGGTCATTTACAAAAATCTGGCGGGGATGATTGAACGCTCGCTTCAAGCGGACGCCACCGTCCTTCTCATCGGGATTGATATCCCCTCGAATTACGGCCCCGCCTATCGAGACGCGTTTCGATCCGTCTATACAAAACTGGCTGCGAATTATGACATTGCTTTCGTCCCATCAATATTCGATGAAATCTTCTCCCGCCCCGAACTGCTCCAGCCAGATGGCCTGCATCCCAATGAAACGGCACAGAATCTGATTTCAGAAAGGATTTACCCCGTGGTGAGCACCTTATTAGACTGACCATGCAATGGTTGTGAAGTGGTATCCCGTTGGCCTGGTCGGGAGTCGACCTCGCACTTAGGGTTCGTTTGTCCCAATCTCTTCTTTTCTGCGGACAACATAGTCTTCAAGGGACTCGCGGACAGCAGGGTCAAGTGAGGGTGGCTCATGATCTGCGAGTATCGATTGCCAGATGGGGGTCGCCCTTGCAGTCGCGTCCTGGCTGCCGGCCGCCTGCCAGTTTTCGCTGTTCTGCCAATCACTCACCAGCGGCGCATAAAATGCATCTTCATAACGCGCCATCGTGTGCTCGGTACCAAAAAAATGGCCGCCTGGATCGACATCCAGGATTGCTTCGACGCCAAGTTCATCCTGGGAGCAGTCAATTGGCGAAAGCATGTGGGCCAGATGCTGCAAGATCTCGACATCTAGGATGAATTTTTCATAAGACGCGACGAGGCCTCCCTCTAACCAGCCTGCAGCATGGTAGACCACATTGCCATGGCCCATCACGCCGCCCCAGAGCGCCATCTGAGTCTCATAGGTGCTCTGCGCATCCACCACATTCGAGGCATTGCAGGCGCTTGTCCGATACGGTAAGCGGTAACGCCTGGCCAACTGGCCGCCGGCAAGATTGGCCTTGGCATTTTCCGGGGTGCCAAAAGCAGGCGCTCCCGAGCGCATATCCACATTGGAGGTAAAACCGCCGTAAACCACTGGGTTGCCTGGATAGAGCAACTGGATCATCGCGATCCCAAACAGGGCCTCCGCATTCTGCTGAACCAGTCCTGCTGCCATGGTTACCGGCGTCATTGCGCCTAACAGGGTGAACGGCGTCACGATCACCGCCTGACCCAACTCGGCCAGGGCGAGTGCCCCGTCGGACATCGCCTCGTCCAGCTTTCTGGGCGAGTTCACGTTGATATTTCCGATCAGACCCGGCCGCGCCCGCATCTCCTCCAAACTGACACCACGGGCGAGTGCGAGCATCTGCGCTGCATCGTTGACTCGCCCAGCGCCAATTGGAATCGCCGAAAACACTTTGTCGGTCAAACTAAGGTTCGCGAGATAGCAGTCGAGATGACGAGTCGTAGCCGGCAGGTCGGTGGTGGCCACCGTCTGGTTCCCAAAGAGCGCAATCACGTTAAAGTGTTGCCCAAGGCTCAGTAGTTTCTTGTAGTCGGCAAAGTTTCCGGTCCGACGGCCGTCGATCCGGTCATGCACATTGGGGGGGCCGGACACCATCCCAAAATAAGTCTTATTGGCCCCGAGCGTCAGGGCATGATCAACATTGCGCGGGGTTAGGGTAAATGTACGGGGGGCCCGGGCCACCAGTTCAAGAATCATCTCGGGATCAGTACACACAATGTCCCGATCCCGGTCCACCGTAGCCCCTTCACGTTCGAAGGCGCTTCTCACCCTCTCGCTCATCACCTCGATCCCTCCGTCCCGCAGGAGTTCCAGCGATGCTTTGTGGATGACCTCGAGCTGATCGTCTGTCAGCGGACTCAACGGAGGATAGTTGTTGACCAGAGGGCCAAACGGCAATTGCGACACCCGGGCAGACGCAGCACGAGCGGCTTTTCGATCTTCCCGAGCACGCTTACGGCTACCACGGGTCAACCGCACGCTCTCCGTATTGTCAGACATTCTCCCCGATCCCCTTTACTGGTTAGCCTCCAGACTCATAGGATGGCAAAGGGGTCTACGACTTACCAGAGTCAATGCGTCGGGCGTATACGAAGCCGCGACCCGGTCAATGACCGGGCGGGCTATCCTTAACTCATCCGGCTAACCCAGCACAGCCCGGGTCGCCTCAGCCAGAATCTCGGGAATCTGGTCGAGGGTCTCTTCTTCCGTCACGATCGGCGGAGCAACACAGTAAACGTCTCCGCGCACGCGAGAGAACATACCGCGGTTAACGGTTTCATTGTGAATTCTCGGGCCAACAGCGTCGGCCGCATCGAATGGAGTCTTGGTGGCCTTGTCCTTGACGAATTCAACCCCACACATCATCCCCAGACCACGCACATCTCCAACATGCGGATGATCCGCAAGGGCATCTTTTAGCTTTACGAGCAACCGTCGCCCCTTGGTTCGAGCCTGCTCGACGAACTGTTCACGCTCAATAATGTCGAGCATGGCCAACGCAACTGCGCAACCCACCGGATGGGAGCTATAGGTGTAGGCATGCATCCACGGGGAACCGCTCTGGTTCATCACATCAGCGATCTCATCGCTAATGCCGATACCGCCCAGAGGAAAGTAACCCGAGGTGACGGCTTTGGCGAACTGGATCAGGTCAGGCTGAATGCCCCAGTGGTCGAGGCCAAACATTTTTCCGGTTCGGCCAAACCCGGTGATCACCTCGTCCGATACCAATAGCACATCATACTGGTCGCAGATCTCCCGAATACGGGGGAAATAATCATCCTGAGGGACGATCACACCGCCAGCACCCTGTACCGGTTCGGCAATGAACATAGCGACTGTATCGGGGCCTTCTTCTAGAATCTTTTTCTCAAGTTCATTGGCCGCCGCAATACCCTGGCTTTCGGCCCCCTCGGGCGCTTCATATAGGTACGGATAGGGGCTTGGGATATGAACAAACCCTGGAATCCTCGGCTCAAACATTCCCCAGTAAGGCGCAATTCCGGTCGCACACATCGCCGCAAAAGTCACCCCGTGATATCCCCAAATTCGGGAAATCACCTTGGTTTTTTCAGGTTTACCTTGAACCTTCCAGTAATAGCGAGCCATCTTGATATTGCTGTCGGTCGACTCGCCACCCCCAGACGTCAAATAAAAGTGATTGATATTCGGGTAGGTAACATTCGACAGACGCTCGGCGAGTTCGATCGCCCGTGGATTAGTACTCCCGGTATAGCCTGAGGCAAAAGCCATTTCCCGCATCTGCTTCGACGCCGCATCCGCCAACTCATGGCGGCCGTTTCCTGCGGTGTTGTTCCAGAGTCCCGAAAGACAATCAATAAAGCGATTCCCATCAACGTCGATCAGATAGGCCCCTTCTCCCCCTGCCCATACACGAGCCGAGGCATGCGCGGCCGGGTTATGCAACGGATGCACCAGGTGGGCCGCATCTCGATCAACGAACTGTTGCTGCTTTGCCATGTCTGCTCCTTGTTGTTTTCAATATCTTTTTAATTAATCGCTGTCGCACTAACCCCACTGACGGTTAGGGGTTAGTATTTGCCATAGGATTGTTGGGATGTGCGGTCCATTGAAGTTTCTTGCCTGAATCGACCTGCTGCCCGGTCCGAGTGTCTACCTCGTTTTCCAGGCTGCGCAGGGTCAAGCAGTTCTCTACTGGGCAAACGGTTACACAAAGATTGCAGCCAACGCATTCCTCCTCATTGACTTCGTAGCGTCGCTCTCCGTTATTCCGGGCATAAATAGCCTGATGAGACGTGTCCTCACAAACGATATGACAGCGACCACATTTAATGCACAGATCCTGATCAATCTGCGCCTTGACGGTGTAATTGAGATTGAGGTGCTGCCAGTCTGTCAGGGAAGGAATCGCACGCCCGACAGTATCGCCGATCGAGGTAAAACCTTTCTCCTCCATAAATCGATTCATACCATCGATCATGTCATCGACGATCTTGAATCCATGGGTCATCGCCGCGGTACAGACCTGCACATTGCCCGCCCCCATGAGCAGAAACTCTGCCGCATCGCGCCAATTGCTAATACCGCCAATGGCTGAAATGGGCAATCCTTCACACTCCGGATCCCGGGCTAAATCGGAGACCATGTGCAGCGCAATCGGCTTCACTGCCGGGCCGCAGTACCCCCCATGCGTACCCATCGAATCAATCGTCGGATTAATACTCAGCGAATCCAGATCCACCGACATGACCGAGTTGATCGTGTTAATCAGTGATACCGCATCAGCGCCCCCTTTCTTGGCGGCACGCGCTGGCTGGCGGATACTGGTTACATTCGGGGTCAATTTAACGATGACCGGCAGTCGTGAGTACTGCTTGCACCAAGCAGTCACCATCTCGACATACTCCGGCACCTGGCCCACGGCTGCACCCATTCCCCGTTCCGACATGCCATGTGGGCAACCAAAGTTGAGTTCTAGGCCGTCTGCTCCGGTATCTTCCACTTGGGCCAAGACCGATTTCCAGGACGATTCCTGACAGGGCACCATCAGAGACACCACCATCGCGCGATCAGGCCAGTCTTTTTTGACTTGAGCGATCTCGTGAAGATTCACCTGCAAGGGGCGGTCTGTGATGAGTTCGATGTTGTTGAATCCAATCACACTCCGATCCTTGCCGTGTAATGCTTCATATCGGGGTCCACTGACATTCACAATCGGCGGACCGTCTTCGCCAAGTGTCTTCCACACCACACCCCCCCAACCGGCCTCAAACGCCCGGTTAACGTTGTACGCTTTATCCGTCGGCGGCGCGGAAGCCAGCCAGAACGGATTTGGGGATTCGATCCCTACAAAATTGCTTCTGAGATCGCTCATCGGTCACTCCTCTTCTTTAGTCTTAACCTAACGTTATCTGTTCGCGTTACACATAAACCTTTTGTTGATCACGCCTTGGCGTTTGGTCTAGGCCGTCAGCACCTGGTGAATCGCATTGGCGGCCACTTTACCGTCCTGTACGGCGCTCACGGTCAGGTCATCGCCCCCGGCAACGCAGTCTCCTCCAGCCCAGATTCCCGAGCAAGAAGTCTTTCGCTGCTCATCCACCACCAGGCGGCCGCCCTGAAGTTCAAAACGCTCAGTTGGTCCCGCCCGCTGGAGGTGTGACCCCTGGCCGATCGCTTTCAACACCATGTCTGCAGGCATCACAAAGCGCTCACCTTTAGCCGATCCTCCGGTGGTCTCAAACTCCACGCCAGTCGCCTGACCGTCTTTCAGGACCACAGACGCTGGCTGGGCCCAATACCGAATAGAAACACCCCGAATCTTCGCAAACTCCTGCTCAACGATACTGGCCTTCATGGCCTCGGGACCCCGCCGATATACGATGGTGACCTCTTCTGATCCGAGAAGTCGGGCCTGGACCGCTGCATCGATGGCAGTCATTCCCCCGCCTATGACCACCACCTTTCGTCCGACCGGGACCGAGGAAAGCGAGTTCGTCTGCCGTAATTCATCAATAAACCCGACTGCATCGGCAACGCCCTTTCCCTCCTCACCCGGGATCCCAAGCGCATTTCCGCCGCCGAGCCCTATACCCAGAAAGAGCGCATCGTGGCAGTTCTGTAACTCATCCAGGGTGACTTCCTCACCCAAGGCAGAATCGTGAACAATCTCAATACCGCCAAGTGAACTGATGAAATCGACCTCACGCTGGGCGAAGCTATTTAGCATCTTGTACGCCGCAAGTCCGAACTCATTCAGGCCGCCCGCTTTTGGCCTCGCCTCGTAGACAACGACATCGTGTCCAAGAACTGCTAGACGGTGAGCACAAGCTAATCCCGCAGGTCCCGCACCAACCACACCGACGGTCCGACCGCTGGGTTCAGCACGGGTGAAAAATGAAGTTTCTTGTTCAAGCGCCTCATCTACCGCATAGCGCTGCAACAAGCCGATGTTCACCGCCCGGTCATCTCCGTGATTTCGCACGCAGACACCTTCACACAGTGTTTCAACTGGACAGGCTCTGGCGCAGGTCCCACCCATAATGTTCTCTTCGAGAATAAG
>MDTB01186405.1_pt1 | contig 14345 bp, 15 predicted proteins | sample 811161 | NCBI WGS metagenome assembly MDTB01 (sample SAMN05326650, study PRJNA326480) | marine metagenome | isolation source: seawater | place: Mediterranean Sea | collected 2009
CCACCACGTTGATAGGCCAGGTGTGGAAGTGCGGTAACGCATGTAGCTAACTGGTACTAATAGCTCAATTGGCTTGATTTATGCACTGAAAAAAATTTTATTTTAAAATATTATGATTGGTAATACAAAAACTGAGATTAGAAAATGTTTTCTTCGTAATAATTATAACAAATCTATTTTTACTGAAAAATTAAAACTGTATAATCAAGGTACAGTATTAATTTCTTACGCAATTTGCAAAAAAAGTGGATTGGTATACCAAAATAGATCTTTATCGCGAAGAGAACTTGAAAAGTATTACTCACAATTTCATTTTAGTTTGGAAAATGCATCAACACCATCTGATGAAAAATTAAGAAATTTTCAAAGATATTTACATTTAATTAATCAGGAATTTAAAAACTATCCTAAGAGCGTACTTGAAATCAGCCTTTTCAATTTGTTTCTTCTTAAACAGTTTCTAAAAAGAGGATCAAAAATTGTGCATGGTCTTGAGCCAAATCAAAAATTTCAAACGAGAAAAATTGGAAAAATCAAAATATTTAATAATACTATCGAAAAATTCAAATCTAAAAAAAAATATGATTTAATAATACTAACACACGTATTAGAGCACCTGATGAATCCCTTGGAAGCTCTTAAAAAATGTTCAAAACTTCAAAATTTTAATCAAAAAATATTAGTAGAGGTTCCATTATTTGATAAAATTGAATTATATCCAATTGCAGGACTTACCATGGAACATATCTATTATTTTAGTGAAGACAATCTTAGAGAATTATTAGCTAAAGCAGGTTATGAAATATTAAGTATTACAAAGACATACAATAGTACTCAGATGCCTTTCATAACTGTTGTTGCTCAAAAAGTAGGAAAAATTCACTATATTGAAAAAAATGATCAATTTAAAAACCAAGCTAAATTATTTAAAAAATACTTAATTATTCATAGAGCAAGATATAAAAAAATAAATTCAGTAATAAATAAAATAAACAGAAACAAACCAACGTACTTATATGGAGTAGGTATGACTGCTAGTAGTTTTGTCTTTCATTCAAACATTCAGAAAAAATTAAAAGTCTCAGGTATATTTGATGGAAATCCAGATAAAATAGGAGGAAAATTTGGAGAGTTGCCTGTACTTGACTATGATAAATTAAATAAAAAAAATTTCAAAAAAAATATTATAATTGCTTCAGAGTTCTCCTCAGATATAATTAGCAAAAAAATTAAATCAAAAAATAATATAATTTATAAATTAGATAAAAAATATGGTCTTCAAAAGATACGATAATAACAAACATTATGCTTTTTATAAATCTAAAATTGAGAATAAAACTTTTGAAAATGATAATTTTAAAAACTTTGAATTTTGGAATACGCTTTTAATTAAAGTTAAGTTTGTAAAAGTTAATTTTGTAAATGGGTCTTTTTCTGATGTTATTTTAGCAAAATGTAAATTTATCAATTGTAGTTTTAAAAATGTAAATTTTAGTCATACAGAATTCAGAGATAAAAATTTTATTGCTTGTACTTTTAAAAATATAAATTTTAATACCATCCTAACTACATTAAAAAGTGGATTAAATATTCAAATAGATAAAAGTAATAATGACGCTATTTATGTAAAAAAGAGAAAATTATTTTCACTGAAAAAAAATACAAGAAAAAAATTTTCAGATTTAAACTATAATGACTTAATAAAGTTTGATAAGTTTTCAGCATCCCATTTTAATTTTGGCAAACAACATTTAGAAATATTTGAAGAAAACACAAAAAAAACTTATTTTTCAAAAATTAAAAATAAAAAATTAGAAAATTCCAAAGATGTTATTAGAGAATTAATTTATGGAAAAGGCTATGTTGTACTTAACAAAAAAATTGATAGTATTTTATTAAATAAAGCAAAAAAAATACTTTTAGATGGTAAATTAGAAAATAAAAATATCTCAAAATTAGACAAAAGAAGTAAGCAATTCTATTCACACAATCTGTTCTCTAAAAATGATATATTTCAGAAATTTATACCAAATAATAAATATCTAAAAATTTACCAAGATATTTTGGGCAGTAATTTTAAAATTGGCTATTATTCTGCAAATATATTATTACCAGGAGCTAGAGGACAAATGTATCATTTGGATTATCCTTATAGCACCATTACTTCAACCAAATCAAAACTAGCAAACATCACTTTTGAGAAGCCATTAAATCTTCAATCTTTAGTAGCGTTAAATGATTTTACTATTGAAACAGGTCCTTTATCAATAGTTCCTTATTCTCAAAAACTTCAAATAAATCCTTTGCATACTGAATTAAAAATATTTCAAAAAAATAAAAAAATACAATTTAATTTTAATAAAAAGAAATACAGTCTGCGGTATGAAGATCTGATTTTAAAAAAAGGTACTATAGTATTATTTAATGGTTTATGTTGGCATAAAGCTTCTGATAATTACTCTTCAAAAAAAGTGAGAATTTCATTACTTACACAATATTTACCTAATTTTGTTAAGCCAATGCATAATATAAATTCAGGTAAGATTAGATTAGACAAAAGGATTGAGGGTTTAGTAAGTGAAAGATAGTTCAAAAAATTTTTTTGCAAATTACTTAAAAGATTATCCAGTTTACTTTAAAAATAGAAAAGAGTAAATGAAAAAGAAAACAGTTTATTTTATTAAAGGAATACGACCTTTATTTGAAATAAAGAAACTTACAAAAGTAAATGAAAATTATCTTATAGTATTTGAGAATAAAATTTTTTTAAAATTTATATTTCAGTTTAATTTAAAAAAAAAAAAAAATAAAAGTTTTAAATTCTAATCCTGTATTAAAAAATTTTGAATTAATGATTTTGATCATTTATTTTAAAATGAAAAAATATGAAATTAAATTTTTTCATAATGCTTATTGGCCTTATTTTGATTTTTTAGTAAATTTACTCAATCTAGATTGTAATCAAAATATTTTATCTTATGAAGATTGGTCAGGTAAACACAAAACAAATAAAAAAATCTCAAATATATTTAATTTAAAAAATTTAAGTATTTTAAAAAAAATAAGATTTTTTATATTAATAAAGACAATATATAAAAATCATGAACTATTTTATAGAAAATCATTCGTAAAAAATAAAGATGATTTAATTATTTTTGCAAATTGTAAATTTCATGAAGGTGTCACTTCAAATTTAGTATATAAAAATAATATTACTAAAATTAGAAAAAAGAATATTTATAAAATTTTTAATAAAAAGAATAAAAAGAAAATCTTACTATTACCTACAAAAAAATATCCGGAAAAATTTGCAATAACAAAAAAATTATTTCACTATATTATTCAAATTTTACTCAAAACTAACCATAAGATTTATTTCAAAGATCATCCTACTCATAGTTCGGGATTAGATTTTAAGAAATTTTCAAAAGTTAACAAAATAAATATTATTAAAAATACTGTGCTAATTGAAAATTTAAAATTAAGATTTGATATTGTAGTAGGTTTTGGTTCGACTGGGATGTTATATTATAATGAAAAAGCCATATCACTAGTAAAATTTTATGGAAATTCAAATTATTTAGATCAAAAAAAATATTTTGATAATAATGGGGGAACTTTAATTAATTATCCTAAAAATTATACTGAAATCAAAAAATTGCTAAAACCTTAATTGTGAATGCTAAAATTGTCTGATATGTAAAATTTATGATTAAATTAAAGAATTTAAATATTGGAAAAAAATTTCCACCAGTAATCATTACAGAATTAGGAATTAATCATGGAGGTTCTTTGGATAAAGCTATTTTTCTAGTAGATAAAGCTTTGGGTGCTGGAGCTAAGATAATTAAACATCAAACGCACATCCCAGAGGATGAAATGGCTATAATTGCTAAAAAAATAAAACCTGGAAATGCAAATTCTTCAATATTTTCAGTAATAAAAAAAAATTCTTTAAATTATAATGATGAAAAAAAATTAATGGAGTACATTAATCAAAAAGGTGGAATATTCATTAGCACGCCTTTTTGTAAATCTGCAGTTGACAGATTAAAAAAATTCAAAGTGCCGCTTTTTAAAATAGGATCTGGTGAATGCAACAATTATCCATTAGTAGAGTACATTTGTAAATTAAAAAAACCAGTAATACTCAGTACTGGAATGAATGATATAAGATCTATTGCACCATCTGTAAAATTATTCAGAAAATATAAAATATCTTATGTGCTTCTGCATTGTACTAACATCTACCCAACAGATCATAAGCTAGTAAGATTACAAGCCATGAATGAAATTCAAAAAGCTTTTCCTGATGCTATTGTAGGATTGTCAGATCATACAGAAGGAATATATACTTGTCTTGGAGCTGTATCTTTAGGTGCAAAAGTTATTGAAAAGCATTTTACCGATAATAAGAAAAATAAAGGACCTGATATCAGTTGCTCAATGGATTCAAATGAGCTGAGTGAATTAATTTTTGGATCAAAAATAATCTATGAATCTTTGGAAGGTAAAAAAAAACCTCTTAAAGAAGAAAAAAAAACAATTGCATTTGCATTTGCTTCTGTGGCTGCAACAAAAAATATAAAAAAAAATGAAATATTTACTACAGAAAATATTTTTCCAATTAGACCAGGAAATGGTTATTTCAAAATAAAAGACTATAAAAAGCTTTTAGGAAAAAAAGCTAAAAGAAATATTTTAAAAGGCCACCAACTAAAAAAAAATGATTTATAGTAGAATCGCTTTTTTGACAGGCACAAGAGCTGATTATGGAAAAATTAAATCTATAATACAAAAACTGTCAAACTCAAAAAAATATAAAATATATATTTTTGTAACAGGTATGCATCTTGAAAAAAAATTTGGTTTGACTTATAAAGAAATATTTAAAGACTTCGGAAATATAAAAAATATAGTAATTACCAAGTATTCTAATACAGTGCGAGGTTATAAAAGAGAAATAACACTAACGAAAACGATTAAACTATTCTCAAAATTTGTTGATAGAATAAATCCGAACCTCATAATTGTTCATGGAGATAGGTTGGAAGCACTAGCAGGAAGTGTTGTTGGAACATTCAAAAATTATCTAGTTGCACATATCGAAGGTGGAGAAATTTCAGGAACTACCGATGAACACCTAAGACATGCAATTTCCAAGCTATCTCAAATTCATTTTGTTGCAAACAAAAGTGCTAAAAAACTATTATTACAGATGGGAGAAAATAAAAAAAACATATATGTGACCGGTAGTCCAGATTTAGATTTAATGAAATCCAAGAATCTTCCAACAATTGAAATGGTCAGAAACAGATATAATATAAACTTTGATGAATATGCTGTAGCAATTTTACATCCTAACCCAGTCAATTTAATTGATGCAAAGAAAAATTCTTTAGTATTTGTTAAAGCTTTGATTGAAAGTAATAAAAATTATGTAATTATTTTTCCTAATAATGATCCTGGTAATGAAATAATTTTAAAATCATATTCTTTATTAAAGAAAAATCAAAAAATACGAATTTTTCGATCTATGCGCTTTGAATATTTTATTACCTTGATTAAGTATTGTAACTTTATGATTGGAAATTCCAGTGCTGGTATAAGAGAGGCTCCTTTTTTTGGTGTACCTTCAATTAATCTTGGTGAAAGACAGAATTTGAGAACAAATAATACAACAATTAAAAATATCAATTTTAATAAAAATAAAATATTAAAGGAAATAAAAAAAAGAAAATTTAAGTTGAAGTTATCAAATGAATTTGGAGATGGAAAGAGTGCTAAAAAAATTTTTAAAATCATCAATCAAAAAAAATTTTGGAATATTAAATTTCAAAAATTTTTTTTAAGAGATAACAATTAAGTTATGATTATAGTCAAAACTCCTTTTAGAGTATCATTTTTAGGGGGCGGAACAGATTTTCCTTCTTGGTATAATGAAAATGGTGGTCAAGTAATAAGTACAACAATTAATAAATATAATTATATTTTTTTAAAAGAACTTGAACCGGTAAATAAATTTAAATTTAAAATTAGATATTATTTGAATGAAGAAGTAATTGATTACAAAAAAATACGTCATCCCGTTGTAAGAAAGGCAATAGAAATTTATAAAATGGAGAAAAAACAGCTAAGCTTGACATATGACTCTGACTTACCATCAAGATCAGGAATAGGTTCAAGCTCAAGTTTTGTTGTTGGGTTGATTAATTGTATTTTTACCTTTAAAAAAAAAAAAATTGATAAAAAAATTCTTGCTAATGAAGCTATTAAATTTGAACACAATATTTTAAAAGAAGATGTGGGATCTCAAGATCAAATTGCTGCATCATATGGCGGTTTTAATCATATAAAATTTAATAAAAATTGTTTTAAAGTAAAACCAATATCATTAGATATTTACAATCAATCTATCTTGGACGAGTCAATGATGATGTGTTTTGTTGGTGGTTTTAGAAATGCTAAAAATCTTGAATCTAAGAAAATTAACAATATTAAAGCCATGAAAGGGTATTATAGTGAGATTTACGACATAACTACGAAAGCTTCTGAAATTTTAAATTCACAAGATAGTAATTCAATGACAAATTTTTTTTCATTAATGAATGATTATTGGCTGATTAAAAAAAGACTTAATAGTAAAGTATCAAATGATAATGTTAACCATTTATGTGAAAAATTTATGAGAGAAGGTGCTTATAGTGTGAAATTAATGGGAGCGGGATCATCAGGATTTATTTTAATCCTTGCATCAAAAAAAATAAAAAAAAAAATAAAAAACAAATATCCAAAATTATCTTTCATTGATGTAATGAGTGAGAATAGAGGAAGCGAAATAATTTATAAATAATTTAGGTTAATTTTTTAGTTTCTGATATTAAAAAATCTATACTTTTTTCAATTTCTATTTCTGGTTTCCAATTTGTTTTATTCCTAAATTTTTTTGAATTTGGAATTTGAAATTTAATATCAGTTTTTCTTAAGAGTTTTTTGTCTATTTTTGTTTTAATTTTAATTTTAGATTTTTTAATTAAAATTTTTAAAAATTTACTTAATAAAATTTTTTTATTACTGCCAATGTTATAAACTCCTCCAATATCACAAAGAGTTGCTGCCATCCAATAAGCTCTCATAGCATCTCTCACATCCATAATTGTTCTTGTTGAATTTAAATTACCATGTTCAAGATATTTTTTTTTATTTTGTTTTATTAAATTAATTTGATATGCCCAGTGAGATGCAAACAGATTAATTCTTCTTGGGTTTAAATATGTAAACATTCTTGTAATAATAATTTTTAGTCCATAATTTATGAAATAATTCTTTGCTAAAATATCTTGAAAAAGTTTTGATACTGCATATGGATTGTTAGGGTTAAACTCAACTTTTTCATCTAGTGATTTATTCTTTTCGTAATTACCATATATTTCAGAGGTACTACAGATTTGAATAACTGGATTAATACCTATTTGTCTTACACTCTCCAGTAAATTTAATGTTATGTCGTTATTATTTTTAATAATTTTATAAGGTTCATCAAATGATTTTCTAACATCAGCTTCAGAAGCCAAATGAAAAATTACGTCTGGTTTAGTTTTTTTTAATATGATTTTTACAGAATTTAACTGGTTTAAATTGCACTTAAAAAGACTTGCTTTATCTTTTATATTTTTTAAATTTAGTTTATTAAATTTACGATATATACCATAAACTTTTACTTTTTTGTGGTTTTCCAAGATGTATTCTGCCAAGTAGCTACCACCTGATCCTGAAATCCCAGTTATTAAGGCTTTTTTAAATACTCGTCTATTAAACATATTTGTTTCCATCCTCAATAAATATAAAAACTTTTTTTTTTGATTTAAATATTGACTTATAACTTTTCAATATTGTTTTGGAATTCTTTAATCTTATAACGCTCGAAAATTTCAACATTTCTTTTAATGCTAGAGTATGGTCCTGAGTGTGTTGTAACCCAGCATCAAGAGGTTTTGTTGAACCAATCAAAGTTCTAATAATTATTTTTGAATTGAATTTGTTATTAGTTAAATAATCTATTTTATCAGCATGATTGACTAGTTGATTTAACGCTAGTATCAGAAAGTCAAATCTTGGATAACAGGAAACAGGAATATATCCCTCTAAAGCTAGACCAATCGATATTCCCATTTGAGCCTCTTCCATTACTGGAAGCTCCATTTTTTTTTTATTTGGAATATCCTTCAAACTCACAAATATTGAACTTCCTGGATAAAAAACAGACTGACCTAAAAAAATAGTCTTTTTGTTTTTTGATAAAAACTTCATGCTTTTTTGGACTTCATTTAGGTAATTCATTAAAATAAGATCCACTTTCCAATACCATGATGAGGATATTTTCTTTTATATTTATAATAATATATATTCTTTAAAATTTTTTGTTTTCCTCCCCACGCAATTTTTGTTGGAGTATTTGTGCTAATACTGTTGTCTTCAACTATAAATTTTATGGGTAATTTAAAATTGTGAGCATATTTATAGCATTCATGAAACATTCCTGTTTCATAAGTCATATCACCTACAAAAACCCATACAAAATTTTTTAACCTCTTTCTTTTTAATGAAATTGCAACACCTAGGGCAATTGGAATTACTCCACCAACAATAGACGATGTTATAAATTTGTTTTTTAATGAGTTAAGGGTCATACTTTTACCATTTTTAATTTGGCTGATCACATCTCTTTCATCTAAACCTTTTAAGAGTGCATGATAATGGTTTCTCCATCCACTAAAAACCCAATCATTTTTCTTTATTTTCTTAAAAATTTTTATTAGTTCTTTTTCATTATTTCCAGATAAATGAATAGGTCCTTTAATTTTTTTATCTTCATATAAATTTGCAATTTTTTTTTCAAACTGTTTTAAATATAAAATTTTTTTTTTCATTTAAAATTATCAAACCTTTTAAATTTATTTTTATTTTTCAAATACCATTCGATTGTTTCTTTTAGTCCAATTTCAAGTTTAGTATTCTTATAGCAATTTAATTTCTTTAATTCCTTAGTATCCAAAATACGTATTTTATCACCAGAAGGTTTGTTTTTATCCCAAACAATTTTATGAGAATTATTAAAATATTTATTTATTAAATTTACCAAATCTTTAATTTTTACACCTTTACCACTTCCAATATTTATTGGTTTATTTGGCATTTTATACATTAGTTTCATCATTGAAAAAGCGACATCTTTTGAAAAAATAAAGTCTCTAATTGCAGAACCATCACCCCAAACAACAACTTTTTTATTTTTGCTGTTGCAAAATTTATTAATTAATGAAGGGATTACCATAGCAGTTGTTTTATCAAAGTTATCATATGGGCCATATACATTTGCTGGTCTAACTATAGTAGTTATTGGTTTTTTTTGAAACTCTTTGCTAAATGCTTCAAGTTGTAACTCACCTATTCTTTTAGCCCAGCCTGAGTACCAATCATTGATTGATGGAAATGTTTTCCAAACACTATTTTCTTTCATTAATTTGTCAGTTTTATAAACTCCTACTGAGCTAGTATATAAATATCGTTTCACCTTATTGATTCTGCAAGCTTCAAACATGTTAAAATTAAATAAAACCATTGGTGTCATAAAACTATAAGGTCTTGTTTGTGTTAATTTTGGAGATCCTTTTATGCCAGCTAAATGAAATACAAAATCAATATTTTTTGTCACTTTCAAACAATTATCAAAATTTCTAAGATCTAATTTAATTTGTTTAACTTTTTTAGGCAGGTTATTGTTCTTTTCCAATGAAACAGTTGAAAGATCACATTTTAGTTCTGAAAGCATTTTGACTAATTGAACACCTATCATTCCAGTGCCACCAGTTACTAATATTTTTTTATTTTTGTAAAAATTTTTCATTTTTTTTAAACCAGTTAATAGTCTTTTTCAAACCTTTGTCCAATTTAGTTGTAGGTCTCCATTGAATTTCTTTTTTTGCTTTTTTATTACTTACTGCAATATTTATATTTAAATTCTTCCCAGACAAATGATTTATTTTTTTTTTCATTCCAGATAAATTTATTATTTTTTTTAGTATTTCTTTAATTGGATAAGATTTTCCATATGAACAATTATATATTTCATAATTATTTTTCTGTTTTTTTATTATTTTTTTTACAAAATCTATGAAGTCATTTATGAATAGGTAGTCTCTTCTTTCATTTCCTTTGCCAAATATATCAATTTCATTTTTAGATAGATGTACCTTCAATATTGAAGAACCAATAAAATGACCTTTATTCAAATCAAATTTATCATGAGGCCCATATAAATTTGAGTGTCTAATTATTGAGAATTTTGTCTTTGAAATATCTGAGTAGAATTTACAAATTTTTTCTATATATAATTTTGTATTTGCAACACCAAAATAATTTTTATAAATTTTTTTTTCAATTACCTGATTTTCATTTAATGGAACCATTGAATTGCCATACATTACGGTACAGCTGGTAAAAATAAAATGTTTTACTTTGTTGTCAAAGCATGATTTTAAAAGATTAGAATTCATAATCGCATTATCAGTAACATGTAAATAAGGTTTATTAATAATATCCTTTGATCCTGAAGTCGTAGCAGCTGCTTGTATCAAAATGTCTACTTTTTTAGTTACTTTATTACATTCTTCAATCTTTCTTAGATCAGCTTTTACCCATAAAACATTTTTGCATTTGAAACTAGGCTTTCTGTTGTATACGCCAATTATTTTATATTTTTTAGAAAGCTGAAGAACAAGATTTTTCCCCACAAAACCTGTTGCTCCACAAATTACTATATTTTTGTTCATTATTTAAAATTTGTTAATTAATTATAGTTTTTTTTTAAAAAATTCATAATTAGAACTCTGAAATAATTTATTTTAGTGTGTTTGTATATTAAAATTATATAAAAAATAAAAAAGAATTTTATTTTCATTTTATTAATGAAATAAACCGAATTTTTGTTTATTTTTGCTTTAAGAAGTGCGTAGTCTTTTAACATTAAAAAAAAATTTTTCATATTTAAAATACTTTTTGGGTGTAATAATTTATTTTCAATTATAAATTTTCGCTGAATATTTTGTTGTTTTTTATGGTGATGAATTTTTATTTTTTTCAATTTATAACATCTTTTGAGTAGTTTAGAAATTACATAAATTTCTGTGTCAGTTTCAAATGAATTTGCAATTTTTTTTGTTTCCTTTATCCATTCTTTGCTAAGAAAAAAAGATATTGGCCAATTCTTATTTTTTTGATTATGAGAGGGATAACTAAGATAAATATTGTCTGAAGGTAAAAAATTTATTTCTTTCTGGAATGTTAAATCCCAATTTTTACTCTTTATAGTCATATCATCATTGAAAATTAAATTGTAATTTCCATTACCTGCTTTTGCCAAATTGTGATACCTCCAGGCTAGATCATAGTAACCTTCTCTTCTTTTTAATTTTTTAATTTTTATTAAAACTTTTGAAATTATTTTTTTTTTTAAGAAAATTATGAGTGACAATATCATCTTCGTCATATCCGATAATTATTTCTATTTTTTTTTTAAAAAAAGAATTATTATTTATCGAAGAAATAGCCCTTAAAAGACCATTTGGATTTTCTCTAGTTGGTAAAAGTATTGATATAAGCAATTTTTGATTTTAAAAATTTAATCTATACTATAAAAATTTAATGTCAAAAAAAATATTAATTCTTGGCGCGAAAAGTGGACTCGGGAAAGAAATATCAAAAGCTTTTAAATCAAAAAAATTTAAATTAAGAAAAATTTCAAGATCAGAAATTGACTATCTAAAAATTAATAATTTGAAAAAAATACTTAATAAGTTTCACGCAGATTATGTAATTAATTGTGCTGCCATCACAGATAAAAGTAAATGTGATAAAAATTACGAATTAACAAAATTTGTTAATGGTTTTTTTCCTATTAAAGTGGCAAATATTCTTTTGAAAAAAAATATTTTCTTTATACACTTTTCAACTGATTTAGTTTTTAATAATAAACTATTACCATCAAACCTGGTTAAAACTAATCCCAAAACAACTTATGCTAAATCTAAATTGATAGCTGAGAAAATTTATAAAAAAAAAAATTGTTTAGTAATCAGACTTCCACAAATTATCGGTTTGCGTCGAAAAGATTTTTTTTCTGAAGTTTTTAGCTCTATTAAAAAAAAAAAGATTACTAAAGTTTATTCAAATTATTATTTCACTCCTATATTTTACGAAAATATAATTAAATTTTTGCATAACTATGTTTTTAAAAATAAAAAAAAGAATCTTTTTAAGGAAAATAAAATTATACAACTATCTAACAATAATTTAATTTCTAAATACGATTTTATAAAAAAATACTTAACATTTCACAATAAAAAATATATTAAAAAAGACAAACTTGATAAAAAATTATTAACTGGATTAAAATCTAACATAAAATTAAACTATAATTATAAAAAATCTGCTATCAAAAAAATTTATAATTTAATATAAATTAAGAAATACATGAAAAAAATTAACAACTATCCTTTAATGGAAAATAATATCGATAGCAATGATATTAACAAAATTATAAATTTTTTAAAAAAAAAACCAAAATTAACAGCTGGAAAAAAATGTTATGAGTTTGAAAAAAAATGGTCTAATTGGCTTGGAGCAAAATATAGTGTTTTTGTTAATTCTGGATCAAGTGCAAATTTTTTAACATTAGCAGCTTTAAAATATTTTTTAAAAAATTCAAAAAGAAAGGAAATAATAGTTCCAACAATTGCTTGGAACTCAGATATTGTGTCAGTAATACGAAATTCTTTCATACCAAAGTTTGTAGATATAAATTTAAATAATTTGTCTATGAATGTCGACGAAATAATTAAAAAAATAAATTCAAATACAGCCGCAGTGCTTATTGCGCATATTCAAGGTTTTAATGCAATTAATAAAAAATTACTGGATGTTTTAAAAAAAAAAAAAATTTTTTTAATTGAAGATGTTTGTGAGTCTCATGGCGCAAATTATTTAAAAAAAAATGTGGAACTTTTGGACTAGCTAGTAATTTTTCGTTTTATTATGCTCACCACATGACAACAATAGAAGGTGGAATGATTTCCACTAATAATAAAAAATTTTATGATTTGTGTTATAGAATGAAGGGTCATGGTTTAGTCAGAGAGAGTAAATTTAGAAGTACTAAAAATTATTACAAAAAAAAATACCCAGATTTAAACGATGAATTTATTTTTTCACATCATGGTTTTAATTTTAGAAATAATGAAATCGGCGCAGTTTTAGGACTCAATCAGTTAAAAAGATTAAATAAAAATATTAAATCAAGAAACAAAAACTTTCATCTCTTTTTAAAAATGCTGGATAAAAGTAAATTTTTTGTCGATTTTGATACTAAGGGCATTTCTAATTATGCATTCCCTATAATTTTATTGAAAAAAAATATTAAATATAGAGATAAATTTGAAAAACATTTAACCAAACATAAAGTTGAATTTAGAAGAGGAAACGCGGGAGGTGGTAATCAACTTCGCCAACCATATCTTAAAAATTTCATTAAATTTAAAAGTACTGATTTTCCTAATACTGAATACGTTCATTTTTATGGTTATTATATAGGAAATTATCCTGACTTTTCGAAAAAGAATATTATCAAACTTTTAAAGATACTTAATTCTTTTTGATAGTTAAACATTACTGTTGGAATTAGACTTTAAGATTTTAAAGCAATTCAACAAAGAATGTATACCATCCTCCAATGAAAATATAGTTTTATATCCACAACTCTCAATCTTATCATTAGAGACTATATAATTTCTCTGATCTGGATCTTTTTTAAATTGAGACTCAATTATATTTAAGTTGGGCACAATTCTTTTTATCCTTTGGCATAACTCAAGTTTTGATATATTTGTATCGGACAAGCCAACATTAAATATTTCATTATTGGTTTTATTTGTATTTTTTATGCAGAACAGAAAAACATTTGCTATGTCATAGACATGAATATAATTTCTTTTAAATTCACTCTCATATAAAACTATAAAACCATCTTTATAAGCTCGGTATGTAAAATCATTTACAAGAAGATCCAGTCTCATTCTTGGAGAAGGACCAAACACTGTGGCTAACCTTAAACTTGTAACATTATTTTTACCCATTAGTTTTTTTTCTAGTTCAACTTTTTGTTCAGCATATACTGATATAGGTTTAAGAGGAGTATTTTCGTCACAATAATTATCTTTATTTCCAGTACCATAAGCACTGTTAGTTGTTGGCATTATTATTCTTTGATTAGAATTTTTTTTCTTAATTAA
>MDTB01167942.1_pt1 | contig 14344 bp, 14 predicted proteins | sample 811161 | NCBI WGS metagenome assembly MDTB01 (sample SAMN05326650, study PRJNA326480) | marine metagenome | isolation source: seawater | place: Mediterranean Sea | collected 2009
CTCTTACCACACCTTTTCACCCTTGCCTTGATAAGGCGGTTTATTTTCTGTGGCACTATCCCTAGGGTTGCCCCCGCCAGCTCTTAACTGGCACTGTGTCTTTGTAGAGCCCGGACTTTCCTCTTTATACTTCAAGCGATAAGTCATCTATCTGGCATAAACAAAATATAAATTTTTAAAAAATATTCAAGATCAAAAATCTCTTATTTTATAAGAGATTTTAAGACATTCCTTATCAATTAAACCGTCAATAAGTTGATTTCTAAATCTTCTTTGAAAAGCAGCAACCAGTTTTTTGTTATTCAAATTTTTTTTTGAATGGAAATATCCAAACTTAATTAAATTATTAAAAAAAAATTTTTTTTCTTTCAGATTAATACTAACTCCTCTTAACTTTTTTAATTTTTTTTTTTTCAATATTATGCCATATTGAAATTTTTTTTTTTTGCAAGTTTTTCCCATGGAAACTTTTCTCCTGGATCAATTTTTCTATTATACGCTATATCTGAGTGACCTAAAATGTTTGTTGATTTAATTTTAAATTTTTTTTTTAAATTTTTGCAAAGCTTGATTAAACTTTTTACTTGCACAGGTCTAAAATTTTGATAATTATGATTATGACCAGAATTTTGTATTTCAATACCAATTGAATACCTGTTTAATAAATTAAATTTTTTCCATTGTGATTTTCCAGCATGCCAGGCTTCGTAAATGTCTGGAACCATTAAAATCACTTGTCCATTTGTTTTTATGAAATAATGACAACTTACTTTAGAACTTTCATTAGTAAGTCTTTTAATGGCGGCAGACTCATTTTTCATTCCTGTATAATGAATTATAATAAACTTAATTTTTTTTAAATTTCTCTTTTTAGTGGAAAAATTAGGCGAATAATTCCTTAAAATATGTCTCATTTATTGAATTTTATTATAGTAAATACTCATTTACATTGATATTAGATAACATATACAATCTGTAAATGAAAAAATTATTAATATATTTGACAATCATAAACTTATTAAGTTTTAATAGCTTTGCAGGAACTGATGGGGCTAAAGATTTGTCAAATAAAAAAAGTGGAGAAGTTAAAGATTGCTTCGAGGGTATTAATAGAGGTGTATTTGCTTTCAACCAAGCACTAGATCAGATAATAATTGAACCAATCGCCAAAGGTTATAGATATTTACCATCACCTATAAGAAGCGGTACAAGCAACGTATTAAGTAACATTTCTCTAGTTGTAACGATTCCAAATAATGTTCTTCAAGGAGATTTGGGTTTAGCCGGCAAAAATACAGCAAGATTTGTTGTCAACTCAACAGTTGGGATATTAGGAATATTTGATCCTGCAGCTAAACTAGGTTTGAATGATTATGAAAAAGAAGACTGGGGACAAACATTCGGAAAATGGGGCGTTGGTTCTGGATGTTATATTGTATTACCCGTTTTAGGTCCCTCAACACTTAGAGATGCGACTGCCTCATTAATAAATTATTCTGGAGGTAACGCCTGGTATAATATTACAGTTGATGAAGATACGCATTACGTTTCAGACTTTGATTATTATGCATCTAGAGGTATGACAGGAGTAGATTTTAGAGCTAAGAATATAGAGTCATTTGATAATTTAGAGAAAAATTCACTAGACTTTTACGCATCAGTAAAGAGTTTGTATTTACAGGATAGAATAAGAAAAATTAATAATTCTGACGAGATAGTAGATACATTAGATGATAGTGATTGGGAAGAAATAGACAATTAATATTTTTAATTAATGACAAATTTAAAAATATTTAATTTTATCATTATTTTATTTACTGTTTTTAGTATATGCTCTTCAAGTTTTGCCAAAAATCCAAGTAATCTAATTAAAGAAATTGTCGATCAGGCATCTACGATTCTCTCAAGTGAAATAAGTGAAGAGGAAAAGATTAATAAACTTAATGAAATTGCTGAAAATAGCGTAGATATTCGAGGAATTGGGTTTTATACATTAGGCAAGCATAGGAAAAGCCTGTCAGATGATCAAAAGGATAAATATGCTGAATTATTTAAAAAATACTTCTTAAAAAGTTTCTCAAGTAGATTGGTGACTTATACAGATCCGAAAATAAATGTAATTTCAGAAAAAAAAATTAATGAAAAATATACAATTGTTAATAGCGTGTTGATTGCAACTGAGAAAAGACCAGAGGTAAAAATAGATTGGAGGATCTACACAAAAAATGTAGATCAACCACTTATCAGAGATCTTATAGTTGAGGGCTTAAGCTTGGCAAGAACTCAAAAAGAGGAGTTTAATTCTGTAATTCAAAATAACAATGACGATATAAACGCACTATTTAAAACTTTAGAGGATTTTATTAAAAAATAAAAACTATTTTTTTTTAGCTAATTTTTGCAATAAATATATTTCCTTCTCTGTGAGCATATTTCTCTCTTCTTTAATTTGTTCTTTCAAACTCAATATATTGATAAAAGTAAATATCGAAACTGTAGAAATCATTATCAAAAAATAGATTTCTTTTGGTTTAGTAAATAAAATCATAAAAAAAATCGAACTCCATACAATAAATATTCCCATTAATATTATCCTATGGCTTTTAAGATCCTTAATTCTCATAAATTGAATTTGGAGAATAATTAAAAGTAGCATGATAATCGCTACAGTGCCCCTAAGGGAAATTACAACATCGATCCCTCCACCATAAAGCTCCTTGTGTATTAGATAAGCGATAGCGCCTTTGTAAGCAAAATATAATAAAACTATTAAAGAAATTAAAATTGATAATATGTATGAATATTTATATTTAATTTTGATTTTCATAAATAAATTATAGTTTTTTTTAAATAAAAAAAAAGATTAAATATATTTTTAATTTTATTGTTTACATGGTGGGCCCGCCAGGACTCGAACCTGGGACCAATACATTATGAGTGTACTGCTCTAACCAACTGAGCTACAGGCCCTTAAAAGAATATAACTAATACTTCTTTTTATTTTTTCTATCAAGTATTCATTTTAAATAAAATTATATCCTCTTCCATACATGGATATCACCAAATTTTTTAATAATTTTAAAATTATTTTCTATAAGATCGTTTTTTAAAGTAGGTAAATTTGGATTAATATGCTGAATCGTATTGTTTCCTTTGTGTTCAAGATCAAGACATAAAAGAGTTTCTGAATTATTAGTTTTATGAATTAAGTTATTAATTAATTTTTTTGGGTCATCAAGATGTTCAAAGATATCTTTTGCAAAAACAAAGTTATAATCAATATTATCAATTATTGGTGTTTTAGATGCTGGAAATGTTTTTGTATTGATTTTAATTTTGTTTTCTTTGCAATACCATTGAAAGAACTTTGTATGAAGCATATCTGCTTCTATATAATTTATATTTTCAAAAAAATTTTTTCCTTCTTTCCATATTTTGTAAATAAAACCGTGAGGAACGCCCCCTCCAATTTCAAGTATTTTTAACTGTTGATTAAGATGATTAAAAGCAAAAGTATAGATATCAAAATATTTTTTTCTTATTAATTTTGGGTTTAAAGAGTATTTTAAAAATCTTAAAAAAATTTGTTTTTCCTGAATTTTATAATATTTATTTAAATCACTGCTAAAATCAGGCTCAAATATAGAGTAATATAAATCTAATGTATCTACTCCATCATAATTCAATAGTATATTTAAATTATTTTCAAATTCTATAAAGTTTAAATTTGGATATTTTTCTTTAAGAAATTTATAATAAAGATCTTTTAAAAAAACAAAGTAACTTGATTGTTTAATATCATTTAAAAAAAATTTTTGATAAATTTTTTTTAAAGATAAATCTAATATAAAATTTTTGTATTTTCCAAACATAGAAATAGATTAAACTATAAATTAGAAATTTAAAGCTTGGTGGGCCGTGTTGGTTACGCTCCAACTACCCCTGCAATGTCAATGCAGTACTCTACTATTGAGCTAACGGCCCTTTAATTTTCTAGGAAACTTTTTAGTTGCTTAGACCTGCTTGGGTGTTTAAGTTTTCTTAAAGCTTTTGCTTCTATCTGTCGTATTCTTTCACGGGTTACAGAAAATTGTAATCCAACTTCCTCTAAAGTGTGATCTGTATTCATTCCTACCCCAAACCTCATTCTCAAAACTCTCTCCTCTCTTGGAGTTAATGTTGACAAGATCTTAGTTGTAGCTTCGCTTAAATTTGATTTAATTGCTTGTTCCAAGGGAGCTAATGCTTTGGTATCTTCTATGAAGTCTCCTAAACTACTATCCTCTTCATCTCCAACTGGCTTTTCTAAAGATACTGGCTCCTTAGAAATTTTTAATACCTTTCTAACCTTTTCAAGTGGCATCCTAAGTTTTTTTGCTAGCTCCTCAGGTGTTGCCTCCCTTCCAAACTCACTTAATATTAATCTCTGCGTTCTAACTATCTTGTTTATAGTTTCAATCATGTGAACAGGAATACGTATTGTTCTTGCTTGATCTGCAATAGATCTTGTAATAGCTTGCCTTATCCACCAGGTTGCGTATGTAGAAAATTTATATCCTCTTCTATACTCAAATTTATCAACCGCCTTCATCAAGCCTATATTACCCTCTTGAATTAAATCTAAAAATTGAAGTCCTCTATTTGTATATTTTTTCGCAATTGAAATAACCAACCTTAGATTGGCCTCAACCATTTCTTTTTTTGCAATCCTTGACTCTTTTTCACCTTTTTGAACCCTGCTAACTAATTTTTTAAAATCCGTCACTGAGATTCCAATTTTGTTACTTATTTCAACAAGTCTTTCTCTAATATTTTTAAATTGATCTTTATTTTTCTGAAAAAATTTTTTCCAAATTTCATTAGTATTTAGAAAATTTTTTAAATTTGGATTTATTTCATTTCCAATATAAAACTTAATAAATTCATCTCTGCTAATTTTATTATCAATTGCAAGTCTTAGGAGGTTGCCTTCAAAAGAAAGAATTTTCTTGTTTTCTGCGTAATGTTTTTGAACTAATTCTTCAAGTACTGATGGGGATAGTTGTAATGTCTTTATATTATCTATTATAGTCTCGACTATCTTGTTATAATTTTTTTCTTTTGCAGCAGAAAAATTAATTGAATTTAAAACACAATCTAATTTTTCCTTTTGATATTTTAATAATTTATTATATTCCTTTGTTAAATTATGGACCGTCTGTAAAACTTTTGGTTTAATTTCGTTTTCCATTGCAGCCAATGTGGGATTAAACTCATCATCATTGTTGTCGGAATTTTCCTGAGATTTTTGTTCATCATCTGTTGTGTCTGAGGAAGCATCATCTTCTTTTTTTTTAGATTTAATATTTGTAGAACTATCATCGTCCTCCATATAGTTAGTATCTATATCGATAATTTCTCTTACTAAAATTTCATCCTTATTCAATTTATCACTCCACTCAAAAAATTGATTTGCTGTAATCGGACTTTGAGATAACGCATTTAACATTACATCTTTTCCTGCCTCGATCCTTTTCGCAATCGCAATTTCTCCTTCTCTTGAGAGCAATTCAACACCACCCATTTCCCTAAGATACATTCTGATTGGGTCGTCGCTCTTCTCTATGGTTTTGCCATCATCTTTTGAGGATCCTTCTTTTTTTCTTAAAACTTTATAATCTGACTTTTTTTCTACTAAGGTTATACTTTCATTGAGTATATGTATAAAAGCTTGACACAAATTATCTTGGGATAAATTTCTTTTTCCTAATGATTTATTTAGCTCTTCGTGAGTAATAAATCCTCTATGGGTACCTCTGCCCATAAGTCTAGCAAATGATTTTGTTATAATTCTTTCCATGGTAAATATTGCTCGGAAGATCTATATAATATCTATTACAAAAAAATCTATTTAAAATTTAGCTAAATTAATTGATTTTTTGTAATTTTTTGAGCTCTTTTAGTTCCTCAAATGTATTTTCACTGAAATCTTTTGAAAATTTAGCTTCAAGTTCTGTGATTCTTGCTTCAAGTTCATAATTCTTTAGATCTCTCCTGATTTCATCAAATAATTCAGATATTTGTTTTTCATCCGAAATATTTTTTTCTAAGATATATTTTATTGATGCAAAGCTAAATATTTTTTCAATTAATTGAGGATCTAAATCAATTTCACTAATTTGAATCATATAGTTTTTTTCTAGCTCTGAAATTAACCTATTTAAAATTAGAGAATTTTCATTTGTAAATAATTTTAACTCTTTTAGCAAGTTTAAGTTTTTACCAAAAAATTTTAAATTTTTTAATATTAAACATAGGACAGAAAATTCCTTTACCTCAATTAAAGTTAAAGATTTAGTTTTATCAAATTGTTTTTGAGTTATATCTAGGGATTTAGAACTATTTTTATATACAAATTTTTTTTTTTTAAGATTTGGGGTTAGTTGAGAAATTTTTTCTAAGAAATTTTCTAGCACATACTTTTTAATATAATCGTCTTTTATAGAATTGGCAAGTCGACGTAGATTTTTTTCAAATAATGCTAAAGAAGTTGGATTATTATCAGTATTTTTTTTGTGATGATTGTAGATAAAATCGAAAATTGATATTAAGTTTTCCGCAGAAAATTTTAGAAATTTTTCTTTTCCATTTTTATTAACAAAAGTATCAGGATCTTCTTTTTCTGGAAGAAATAAAAATGATATTTTTTTATTAGGTTGTAATTCTTTGATCAAACTTTCTGCTGCTCTAACTGCAGCTAAATATCCACTATTATCGCCATCGAAACAAATAATAATATGATCAAAAAATTGATATAATATATTTATTTGTTTGTCAGTCAAAGCCGTACCTAAATTTGCTACAACATTCTCAATTTGATTTTTTGCAAGACCAATAACATCCATGTACCCCTCTACTAAGTACACTTCGTCAATATTATTTGTTAGTTTTCGTACTTTATGTAGATTGTATAAATTGGACCCTTTTTTAAAAAAATCAGTTTCAGGCGAATTGATATATTTTGCTAAATATTTTTTATCTTCATAAATTCTCCCTCCAAACGCAATCGTTCTTCCAGAAATATCCTTTATAGGAAATATCAATCTATTCCTAAATCTTTCAATATAAATTTTTTTCTTTTCATCAAAATAAAACAATCCACTATCCTTTAAAATATTTTCATCATATTCATTTTTAAGTTTTTCGTAAATATCTGTTTTATTTTCACAATAACCAAGTGAAAATAATTTTACCAATTCTTTACTTAATTTTCTGTTCTCTAGGTACTTTTGTAATTTAAAATTTTTATTATTAATTAAATTTAAATGACAAATATCAGAATATTTAGAAATTAGTGAAATATACTGATTAAATTTTTTTTCTCTTTCCTCGTCTTTTTTTGTGAACATAAATGGTCTCATTCCAGCAAGGTTGGCTAATGTTCTTACAGCTTCTCCAAATTTAAGGTTTTGAGTTTTCATTAAAAAATCAAAAACATTTCCATGCTCGCCTGTGCTAAAACAATGATAAAACTCCTTTTCATCATTTACGGTAAATGATGGAGTTTTTTCGTTTTTAAATGGGGAAAGGCCGATGAACTCTTTTCCTCTTTTTTTCAAACTTATAGTCTTTGAAACTATAGTTGAAACTTTTACTCTAACTTTAATCTCGTCTAAATATTCTTTTGGATACTTCATTGCTTATTTAATATTTCTTTTAAAATTTTACCTGCTATAGAAAAATCTATACTTTCAGAGTAATTTTTCTTAAGTTCTCCCATTACTTTACCCATATCTTTTATGCTATTAGCTTCAATCTTGGATATTGTTTCGACACATAATTCTTTTATTTCGGTTTCAGACATTTGTTTTGGCAAATAGTTCGATAGAATCTCAAGCTCCTGTTGTTCAATTTTAAGCAAATCTTCTCTATTATTTTTTTTGTAAACCTCAATTGATTCGCTTCTTTGTTTAATCATTTTTTTTAATAGTTTTTTAATGTCACTATCATCGGTATCTTTTTTATTAGGTCCTGATCTATTTGTAATATCTAAGTCCTTTATTCCTGATAAAATTAACCTGTAAGTTGATATTCTAGATTTATCCTTTGATTTAACTGAATTTTTATATTCATTTTTTATTTGCTCTTTTAGTGACATAAATTTTTTTCAATTTATTATAAAGCTTGAAATGTTCAAAAGAAAAATTGTTTTTTTTTAATTTTGTTATACAGCTCTTGTGAATATTTAGGTTTTATTGTATTAACCTTTAACTCATGAGTTGTAATTGATAAAAAAACAAAAAGATTACTTCAAAAAAAATAACAAATTTCACACAGGTATTTTAGTTCTTGATAATAAAACCTTTTATAAAGGAGTGGGTTTTGGATACAACGGTACAATAACTGGTGAAGTTTGTTTTAATACCTCTTTGACAGGATACCAAGAGATTATATCAGATCCTTCTTATGCTGGACAAATTATTAATTTTACTTTTCCACATGTTGGAAATGTAGGGACCAACATGGAAGATTTTGAGTCTGACAAAATTTGGACAAGAGGCGTCATTTTTAACTCTGAAATTACAAATCCGTCTAATTATAGATCTCTACTACATTTAGATCATTGGTTAAAAAAACATAAAGTTGTTGGTCTCACTGGTATTGATACTAGAGGGTTAGCCAACTTAATCAGGGATAAGGGTGCGCCTAAGGGCACATTATCTGTAAATAAAAAAGGAAATTTTAATATAAATAAACTGATTAATAGTTCAGTTAAATGGTCAGGCCTTAACGGTTTAGATCTAGCTAAAGATGTAACAACTGCAAAAACATATAAATGGAAAGGTTTAAAAACTTGGATAAAGGGCTCTGGTTTTAAGAAATCGAAAAAAAGTAATTTGAAAATAGTAGCAATAGATTATGGAATAAAAAAAAATATACTAAGGTATTTTTCAGATTACAACTGTGAAGTAAAAGTTGTTTCATGCAAAATGTCTTCTGAAGATATATTAAAGCTTAATCCACAAGGAATATTTCTATCTAACGGCCCGGGAGATCCGGCAGCAACTGGAAAGTATGCCATTCCTATTATAAGAGAATTAATAAATGTTAATATCCCGATATTTGGAATTTGTTTAGGACATCAATTGCTAGGCCTAAGCTTAAAAGCAAAGACAAAGAAAATGAAATTAGGCCACAGAGGAGCCAATCATCCAGTAAAAAATTTATTGACTGGGAAAGTAGAAATTACAAGTCAAAATCATGGTTTTGAAGTTGTAGAAAGTAGCCTTCCTATAAATGTTATAGTAACTCATAAATCATTATTTGATAATACTATTGAAGGCTTAAGGCTAAAGAATAAACCTATTTTTTCTGTTCAGTATCACCCTGAAGCAAATCCTGGTCCACAGGATAGTAAATACTTATTTGGAAACTTTATAAAAGAAATAAAAAAATATGCCAAAAAGAAAAGATATTAAAAAAATTTTAGTCATTGGAGCAGGCCCTATTATAATTGGTCAAGCGTGTGAATTTGATTACTCCGGAACTCAAGCATGTAAAGCACTGAAGGATGAGGGTTACAAAGTAATACTAATCAATTCTAATCCAGCAACCATCATGACAGACCCTGGTGTTGCTGACAAAACTTATATCGAGCCCATTACTATTCAAGTTCTTGAGGAAATTTTAAAAAAAGAAAAACCAGATGCGATTTTACCGACAATGGGTGGTCAGACTGCCCTCAACTTAGCTATAAAGGCAGAAAAATCTGGAGTGCTAAAAAAATATAAAATTGAACTTATTGGTGCAAAATCAAAAGCAATTGCGAATGCAGAGGATAGAAAAAAATTTCGAAAAAATATGTCTGAAATAGGTATCGACCTACCAAAATCTGAAATAGTAAATAAATATTCAGATACAGCCAAATGTTTAAAAAAAATTGGGCTTCCTGCAATAATTAGACCTTCTTTCACCTTAGGAGGGCTTGGAGGTGGAATAGCAAAAACAAAAAAAGAATTTTATAAAATTGTAAAAGAGGGAATGCACGAGTCACCTCAAAATCAAGTTTTGATTGAGGAGAGTTTAGAAGGTTGGAAAGAATATGAAATGGAAGTTGTTAGGGATCAAAATGATAACTGTATAATTGTTTGCTCAATAGAAAACTTGGATCCTATGGGTATACATACAGGCGATTCAGTTACAATTGCACCTGCCTTAACGTTAACTGATAAGGAATATCAAGTTATGAGAAATGCCTCAATAAAATGCTTAAGAAAAATTGGTGTTGAAACTGGTGGTTCAAATGTACAGTTTGCAATAAATCCAAAAAATGGTCGAATGGTAATTATAGAGATGAATCCTAGAGTTTCTAGATCTTCTGCTTTAGCTTCAAAAGCAACTGGATTTCCTATCGCAAAAGTTGCAGCTAAATTAGCGATTGGGTACACTCTTGATGAGCTTACAAATGAAATTACAAAAGTTACTCCCGCATCATTTGAGCCAACCATTGACTACGTAGTAACAAAAATACCGAGATTTACATTTGAGAAATTTTCTGAGACTAAACCTACATTAGGTACTTCTATGAGATCTGTAGGTGAAGCAATGTCTATAGGTCGTAATTTTAAGGAGTCTCTTCAAAAAGCATTGGTATCTCTTGAAATTGGATTATCTGGATTAGACGATATATTTAATTATAAAAAAAAAAAAATTTTAGAAGAGTTAAGAAAAAATATTCCCAACAAATTACTTCTAGTAGCAGAGGCATTTAGAAAAAGAATTTCAATAGATAAAATAAAACTTTTAACTAAAATCGATCCTTGGTTTTTATATCAAATAAAAGAATTAGTAGATGAAGAATTAATTTTAAAAAAAAAAGGATTACCCAAAAATTATCAAGAGTTTAATAGATTAAAGTCTATTGGATTCTCAGATAAAAAATTGTCTAAACTTTCGGGAATTGATGAAAAAGTTGTAAAATCTAAAAGGTTAGCATTAAAAGTTTTTCCTGTATTTAAAAAAGTAGATACTTGTGCTGCTGAGTTTAAGTCATTTACTCCTTATATGTATTCAACCTATCAGAGAAATTTTTCACTAAATACTGAGTGCGAATCTAATCCATCAAATAGAAAGAAAGTGATTATATTAGGTGGTGGACCAAACCGTATTGGTCAAGGTATAGAATTCGACTATTGCTGTTGTCAGGCTAGTTATTCGTTGAAAGAGGCGGGATATGAAACAATAATGATAAACTGTAATCCTGAGACAGTTTCAACTGATTACGACACAAGTGATAGATTGTATTTTGAACCATTAATAGAGGAATATGTAGAGAATATAATTTTGAAAGAGAAATCAAACGGCAATTTGTTAGGTATTATCGCGCAATTCGGCGGGCAAACGCCGATAAAACTATCAAAATTTTTATACGAAAATTCATTACCAATTTTAGGAACTCAGTATTCTTCAATAGATTTGGCTGAAGATAGAGATAGATTTAGAACATTGTTACTTAAGTTAAAATTAAAACAGGCTGAAAGTGGAATTGCGTATAATTATAATGAAGCAGTGAAAATTGCAGACAAAATTGGATTGCCTCTGGTTGTTAGACCATCTTACGTTTTGGGCGGAAGAGCAATGGAAATTGTTTACGCTGAAAGTCAACTAGATAATTTTATTAAAGAAGCTTTCAAAGCAGCTGAACAAAATCCGATTTTAATAGATAAGTTTATTGATAATGCAATGGAAGTCGATGTAGATGCCATTTCAGACGGTAAAGAAGTTTATGTTGCTGGAATTATGCAACATATTGAAGAAGCTGGAATTCACTCAGGCGACTCTGCTTGTTGTTTGCCTCCAATATCAATTAAAGAGAGTTTAATTGAACAATTAAAGTCTCAAACAAAAACACTTGCTATTGCGTTAAAAGTGGTCGGTTTTTTAAATATTCAATTTGCCATTAAAAATGATGATATTTATGTTATTGAGGCAAACCCTAGAGCTAGTAGAACTGTGCCCTTTGTATCTAAAGCAAATGGTGAGGCATTAGCTAAGATTGCATCAAGAATAATGACAGGAGAAAAGCTAAACAAATATAAATTAAAATATAAAACTAATAAGATTTATGCTGTAAAAGAAGCTGTATTTCCTTTCAATAAATTTCCAGATAGTGATGTTTTGTTAGGCCCGGAAATGAAATCTACTGGAGAAGTTATGGGTTATGATGAAGATTTTGGCATGGCATTTGCTAAAAGTCAAATTGCATCATCAAATTTTTTACCCACAAAAGGCTTAGCATTTTTATCAGTAAAAAATTCTCACAAACAGGAGATAATAGATCTTGCTAAAAAATTAAAAAAAATTGGTTTTAGATTGTCAGGAACAAAGGGAACTGCGGAAGCAATAAGAAAAAATGGCATGAGATGTAAGACAATTAATAAAGTAAGTAGCGGTAAGCCTCACATAGTTGATATTTTGAATGCAAAAAAAATATCTTTAGTTATCAACACAGGAGGCGGAAATAGCGAAACAAGAATTAGCGATGCCAAAGCTTTAAGAAGAGCTACATTAATTAATAAAGTTCCATATTGCACTAATATGTCTACAGCATATGCATGTATTAAGGGTATAGAAGCTCTTAAATCTAAAAAATTGAAAGTATCTTCACTTCAAGATAATTAGATTATATACAAAATTTAAAACACCTTCCAATCTGTTTGGAAAGTAACATAATTAACTTGAAGACATCTTCTTTCATTAACAATTTCTTTTTTTTCCATCCCGTGCCAGGTGTTTGGTCCGCTTGAAAAGAAATATCCATAATTATGCTTATATGGAACTGTTTTAACTTTTTTTAAATTTTTATCATAAAAGTCTGTACCTAGTGTTTCACTTTCATTTTGATTATTTACGAACAATAGGCAAGATAATAACTTTTCTTTAATATCGCAGTGTGGCTTTAACCAGAAACCTTTTCTATCACATATAACTTCAACTCTAACATAAGAATTAGATAAATCCTTATTCACTAAATTTGAAATTTGTGAGTGTGTATCTTTTTGCTGGAGTTCGTTTATAAACTTTGAAAGTCCTGGAAAATCATTAGTATTATCTTTTGTTACAAAACATCTAAATTTTAATGCCTTACCTCCAGAGCTTATTCCTTCTCTAAATTTCCCTTCTCCTCCATCTATTGCTCTTGTTCCATCATAATCCAATTTATGTTCATTTGGATTTGCTATATCGGCATTTATAATTTCATTAATTGCTTCATCTGATAACGGGTTGTTTAATTCCCAATGTGGAAATGGATCCTCAAATTTATTTGAATTGTTTGTAAGCGAGTTTAAAAAAGACATTTATTTTAATTTAATTAATTTAGCTATTCTATTTGCTTCGTCTAGGTTTTCATAGCTCCAAGTATCTAATTTATCCTCGAGTTTTCTTAAAATGTTCATATTTTCAAATGATTTTCTAAACTTTTTAAATCTATCATCATTTTTTTGTGTTTCTATCATTGCAACATAAACTGGTTTGCCTGTTAGTGCAGCTTCAGAAATCATAGAACTAGAATCACAAGTAACAACTATATATTTTGCTAAGCCTAATGCTGATAAATAAGCTTTCTTATCGATAGTTTCAATAATAGTTGTATTTCCAATAAATTCTGATTTTGCATGCGAGATTGTTTCTTTGGGTGTTCTATTTGATGGGATTATAATTAGATGTAAATTATTTTTTTCTACTAAGTTTTTAATTTTTGTAAAAATTAAATTAATATTTTTTTTTGAATAATCGTAATACTTTGTTGGTCCACCTAAAATTAATGTAATTACTTTCTTTGAAAAATTAATTTTATTGAGCAAATAATCTCTTGAATTGTTTATTTGTTCTATTGTTAGATAATGCAAAGCCCCCTTAGATAAAATAACATTTGTACCCGATATTCCATCATGTTCAGGTGCGATGACATAATTGAATTTGTTTAAAGTGATTTTAGGATTTTGTATGTGAATATTTATTACATTTTTATTTGAAATTTTTTTTAAGTAAATTGATGGAATTACACTTTTTCTTCCACAAGATATTATGATGTCAAATTCTTGAGTAATATTATTTTTAAATATATATTTTTTTACAGGTGTTAATGATGGGGGAATCAATTTCCAAAAACTATTTAATTCAATTTTCTCGTGAAAATATTCTAAATTTAATGCATTAGCCAAACCCTCTACTTGGCTAATCATTCCGTGCAAACCTTCTGTTAATAATAACCCTTTTAATTTACTCATTTATCACTATATAAACTTGTATGTCAGAAAAACCAACTAAACATACAAAAGTGTTAATAATTGGATCCGGTCCA
>MDTB01056685.1_pt1 | contig 14343 bp, 11 predicted proteins | sample 811161 | NCBI WGS metagenome assembly MDTB01 (sample SAMN05326650, study PRJNA326480) | marine metagenome | isolation source: seawater | place: Mediterranean Sea | collected 2009
CCGCTGGCTCTGCCTACGTTGGTTCAAATCCAACCCGGCCCATCCTCCACATGCCCTTGTAGCTCAGCGGTAGAGCACTCCCTTGGTAAGGGAGAGGTCACGAGTTCAATTCTCGTCAAGGGCTTCATCACTCATCAGCAGCACCGCAGATTGAGTTCCGATAGCCCCAGAGGGCGACAGGGGTGATCCCGACGACCATAAAACCCGGGTTTGAGCATGGCTCAAGTCGATTGGAAGGTCTTGATTGCGGCTGCGGTTGATCCACACCTGAACGGAACCGGAACGACCAAGCAATCCGTCGTCCCCGCGGCTCTCCCACTGCATGGACCCATCGCATAGCGATGGATGGTCCCGTCGGAGTGCTGCCAGATCGCTCAGGTATGAGCGCAGGTCAGCCGCCCAGGGCTGACCCCACGGATAGGCCTCGCGGCAGCCAGGTTCCGGTCCACTGGACTGCTCGCTCATCGGACCTCCGGCCAAGCCCGTTTCCGTGCCGTAGTAAACACAGGGCGCACCGGGTTGCAGAAACAGCATCAGGAGCGCCAGCTTGAGTGCCTCGACGTCGCCATTGAGGGTATGCAGCGCCCTGGGGACGTCGTGGCTGTCCAGCAGATTCATCTGGGCCTTGTTCACCTGCGGCCGATACCAGCCCGCCGTGGTGTTCCAGATTGAAATCAGCTCCTTGCTGGTAAGCGGGTTCAGGGGATATTCACGATTGCGATATCCCTGACGTAAGCGCTCACCCGCGGCCCAGCACAAGCTGCTCCAACCGAGTCGGTAGTTCATCACACCATCAAAGTGCTCTCCGTTGAGCCAGGCACGGGCGTCTCCCCAGATCTCTCCAACGATCCAGGCATCAGGGTTGACCTCGCGAACCTCCTTCCTGAATGCCACCCAAAAATCTGCGGGTACCTCGGCTGGCACATCGAGACGCCAACCATCAATTCCCCGTTCCAACCAATGGCGGCCCACCGACAGCAGATGCTCACGGACGGCGGGATTGGCATGGTTGAACTTCGGCAGATCCGGCAGCGACCACCAACACTCGTAGCCGCAGGCCTCTCCCTCAGCTGGATAGGGCTTCAGCGGAAGCTGATTGACATGAAACCAATCCCGATAGGGCGAAAGGGCACCGTTCTCAACCAGATGGTGGAACGCCCAGAAGCCGCGGCCACAGTGATTGAACACGCCATCCAGCACCAGTCGCATTCCCCGTTCATGAACGGCGGCGATCAAGGCATCAAGGGCTGCATTGCCCCCAAGCAGCGGATCCACCTCGAAGTAGTCGTAGGCGTGGTAGCGATGGTTGGCGGCTGAACTGAAGATCGGAGTGAGGTAAAGGCAGTTCACGCCGATCTCCTGCAGAGGTTCCAGCGCCTCGATCACCCCGTAAAGATCCCCCCCTTGAAAGCCCTCATCGCGTGGATCACTGCCCCGGGGCTGAAGCGGGAGATCGCGCTGAGCGGACACCTTTCCGCTGCGGCGAAAACGGTCCGGAAAGATCTGATAAATCACAGCTTCCGACACCCAGGTCGGCGGATCGCTGAAGGCCGTCATCGCCAATACACCTTTCCACTCTGCAGCCCTCTCGCTAGCAGGGAAGAAAACAACCGGCCATGGCGGATCAGCCTCTCCTCCTCGCACTCGACCAGGGAACCAGCAGTTCCCGAGCCGCTGTCTTCACTGCGGCTGGCGAGCTTGTGGCCAGCGCTTGTTCCCCGCTGCCGATCCAGTACCCGGCGGACGGCTGGGTGGAACAGCAACCGGAAGCGATCTGGAACAGCCAACGCCAGGCTCTGATCGATCTGCACAACGGCCTGAACAACGACCAGCGCCGGGCGGTTGTGAGCTGTGGCATCACGAATCAACGCGAGACGACGGTGCTGTGGAGACGCAGCAACGGTCGGCCCTGCGGTCCGGCATTGGTCTGGCAGGACGGGCGCACCACCGAGATCTGCCGCCAATGGAAGGAGGCGGGATTCGAAAAGGACTGGCGGGAGCGCACCGGCCTGCTGCTCGACCCTTACTTCAGCGCCAGCAAGATCCACTGGATGCTGTCGCACTACGACGATGCTGCCGCCGCGGCAGCCGTTGACGACCTCTGCTTCGGAACGGTGGAGAGCTGGTTGCTGTGGCAGCTCACAGGGGGGCAACGTCATGGATCGGACGTGAGCAATGCAAGCCGCACCTTGCTGATGGATCTCGAGCAGCGCTGCTGGGTGGAGACGTTCTGCGACCGGACCGGGCTCCCGGTCAGTGCACTGCCGGAGTTGCTGCCGTGTCGCGGCGATTTCGGCCGGATCAGCGAGGGACTTCCCTTCGCCGGCTTGCCGATCCAGGCACTGCTCGGTGACCAGCAGGCCGCAACCCTCGGGCAGCTTTGCCTGAAACCAGGCGAAGCGAAGTGCACGTACGGCACCGGAGCCTTTCTTGTGATCAACACCGGCGACAACATCCGCCGATGCGATTCAGGGCTGCTCAGCACACTCGGTTGGACCGATGAGCGGGGCACGCCCACCTATTGCCTCGAGGGCAGCCTGTTCAATGCCGGCACCGTCGTGCAATGGCTGCGGGATGGACTGGGAATCATCGACACGGCCGATGACGTGAATCGCCTGGCAGGGCAGGTATCGGATTCCGGCGGCGTAATGCTGGTGCCCGCGTTCACCGGTTGGGGCACGCCTCACTGGGATCCGCTGGCCCGCGGAATGATGATTGGTTTGACCCGGGACAGCAGCAGCAGCCACATCGCCAGGGCTGCCCTGGAGGGGATCGCGCTCTCGGTGGCAACACTGGTTGAGCTGGCGGAGAGTGCGATCGGAGCAGAGCTCGGTGAGCTGGCGGTTGATGGCGGTGCCGCGGCCTCAGACCCTCTCCTGCAGGCGCAGGCCGACTGCACAGGGCTGACCGTCAGACGAGCGGCCAATCTGGAAAGCACCGCCCGCGGCGTCGCCCTCTTCGCCGGCGTTCAGGCTGGTGTGGTGACAGATATCGATGATCTGGTGCGGCGGCGGGGCGATGGCGCAAGCCTGTTTGAGCCGCAGATCGACACAAGCCATCGCGCACGTTGGCGTGATCGCTGGAATGAAGCCGTGACCCGCAGTCTGGGATGGCATGGCTGAGCAACCATTTGATCTGCTGGTGATCGGCGCTGGAGCCAGCGGCGCCAGCGTGGCCTACGAGGCGTCTCGTCGAGGTCTTTCGGTGGCCCTGCTGGAGGGAGGTGACATCGGTGGTGGGACCAGCTGCAGGAGCACGAAGCTGCTGCACGGCGGGGTCCGCTACCTGGAACTGGCCTTCAAGACCCTGGACCTGGCGCAGCTCAAGCTGGTGCGAGAAGCGCTGCTGGAACGTGGTCACTGGCTGCAGCAGGCTCCATTTCTGGCCCATCGCCTGGAACTGGCCTTGCCCACAGACAATGTTCTGGGGCAGGCCTACTACCGCCTTGGGCTCGGCCTGTATGACGCCCTCTCCGGACGCCAGGGCATCGGCTCGAGCCGCCTGCTGTCGCAGGCCAAGTTGCAGCAGGTCATGCCGCAGCTGCGACCCTGTTCTGGCGCCGTCGCTTACAGCGATGGACAGTTCAACGACGCAAGACTCAATCTGCTGTTGGCGCTGACCGCCGAGCGGGCTGGGGTTGTTCTGCAGAACCACTGCCGTGTTATCGGCCTTGAGACGACCCCAGAGGGACGTCTGTGCGCTGCCGTGAGCGAAGACAAAAGCGGGCAGCAACGCCGCTGGGAGGCACGGGTGATTGTCAATGCCACCGGCATCCACGCCGATGACATCCGTCAGATGGCGGATCCCGCCGTCACGCCACGGATGCTCACCAGCCGCGGCAGTCACCTCGTGGTGAAGGAGCAACTCTGCCCCGGTGGTCTTGGTTTGCTGGTGCCCTCCACCGATGACGGCCGGGTGCTCTTCATGCTGCCCTTCTTCGGCAGAACTCTAGTGGGGACAACGGATGAAGCCTGCGCGCAGCAGGAGGCCACCACGCCATCGGAGAGCGAGGAGAGCTACCTGCTCGCTTACGTGAAGCGATGGTTCCCCAATGCTTCACCCGTCAGCGTGACGAGTCGATGGGCAGGCGGGCGCCCCTTGCTGAAGCCAGCCGGTGAGGGACTCGACAGCAGCCGCGTAGTACGTGAACACGACGTGGAGACCCTGCCCTGTGGCCTGGTCAGCGTGATGGGAGGCAAATGGACCACCTGCCGTCCGATGGCACTCGACACACTCTCCGCTGTTGAAGCACAACTCGGTCGCCCACTGCCAGCGCCCCGTGCATTGCCGCTTCAGGGCGCTGCCAGCGATCACGCCGGCACGGTTGCCGGACTGGAGGAGCAACGCCAACAACTCAAAGAGCTGCTTCCGGATGGTCAGCTTCAAGACCAGCAGATCGAGCATCTCCAGGGCAATCACGGTCTGAATGCCCTGTCTCTGCTCGCATCGTCTCCTGCATCGGAGCGCGAACCTCTCAGCGACGTGATTCCTGTTTGCCTGGCAGAGGTGCGTCATGCCGTGCAGCACGAGCATGCCCGCAGCTGGGAGGACGTGCTCGCCCGTCGTTGCCGGCTCGCCATGGTCGATACCGATGAGGCGAGGCGACTGCAACCGCTTGTCGATCAGGTTCTCGATCAGACGGATGGATCCACGGCCGTTGCTGCCGGCGACTGAGCAGACGTCTCCGAACCCTCCACCTCCACCTCGCCGATCAACCACCAGTTGAAGCCATAGGGCTGCAAATACACGTACCAGTCGTCATTGGCGATGGGGAATTCGCAGCCCCACATCACTTCTCGGGTGCGCTGGCCATGCCAATCCGATAGGTCAAGGCTGACTGCGGCGCCCGCCGCTGTGAAATTTCCCGCTACGAGCACGGTCATCGCCTCGGTGGAACGCACATAAACGATCACCCCGGGATGCGAGCAGGAAAGCAACCGGAAACTGCCGGACTGCAGGGCCGGCAGCAGTCTCCGGCAAATGAGCATGCGGCGATGCCAGTTGAGCAATGAACCGGGCAACTGCTTCTGCACTTCAACGTTGAGCACGCGGTAGTCGTATCCCGGGGCTGTGATCGGCGGAAGCACCAGCAATGGGTCGGGGGCTGTGGAGAAACCGCCGTTCCGAGCCGGCGTCCAAGCCATGGGGGTGCGGTTGGGGTCGCGATCCCGAAGTCCAGGCCAGTCCCCCATCCCGAGTTCGTCGCCGTAATACAGACATGGCATCCCCGGCAAGCTGTAGAGAAGACCATGCAGAAGCCGGTTGGCGCGGGGATCGCCGTTAAGCAGAGGCGCGAGCCGGCGATTGATTCCCCAGTTCAGCCAGTGCCCCTGCCCCTGAGGCAGGCCAACCCGAATGGTCTGAATCACCTCCTGCGGGATCAGGTGACCATCACCAAGCCAGAGCTCGTCATGGTTGCGAAGCGGTAGCGCCCAGCCACAGCCCACAACGGCTTCCTGAGCATCCTGCAGACAGTGACCAAGGGCGCGCGCACTGCCGCTGGCCACCGCCGCAAACAAGTGGGCGGTGAGCACGAAATTGAAGGCCCCATGCAATTCATCTTCTGCCAGGTAAGGCGCTGCCTCATGCACCGGCTGAATCGCCTCCCCAAGCAGCAACACGTCTCGACCATGGGCGTCAACCCGCTGGCGCAGACGTTTCAGAAAGGCATGGGTATCCGGTAATCCCTCACAGCGGGTCCCCTCCTCTTCGCAGAGGAAGGGAACAGCATCAAGTCGGAAGCCGTCCACCCCACGGTCCAGCCAGAAGTCGACAACCTCCAGCATCGTCTCCTGCACCCACGGATTGGCGTAATTGAGATCGGGTTGATGACGCAGAAAACGGTGCAGGTAGTACTGCTCCGCAACCGGATCCCACTCCCAGTTGGACGACTCGAAATGGCGGAACAGAACTGGAGCATCGCCATAGCGATGGGGATCATCACTCCAGACATAGACATTGCGCTCAGGGCTGTGCTTCGGGGCCCAGCGTGCTCGCTGAAACCATGGATGAAGGTCACTGGTGTGGTTCAGCACCAGATCGAGGATGACGCGCATCCCCTGGCCGTGAGCCGCCGTCAGGAAGCGATGGAACGATGCCAGATCACCAAGATCCGGATGAATGCCTTTGAAATCGGTGATGTCATATCCCCCATCCCGCAGGGGCGATGGGTAAATCGGCGTCAGCCAAATCGTCTTCACCCCCAGCCAGCGCAGATAGGGCAAACGTCCGCTGAGCCCCTTGAAATCGCCGACACCATCTCCATTGCCGTCGGCGTAGCTGCGCACGATCAGCTGGTAGATAACTGTTCCTGACCACCAGGGCTGGGCAGCGGCCATCACCCGGAGACTGCTGCACCACTGCTAGACCCGTCAGACCTTTTCGTCAGCCCTGTGTCCCTGTCCGCCTCCCATCTGGAGCAGATGCGTGATCTGGTTGGTCGTGGTCAGACCCGCTCACACGCCTGGCGTGTCGAGCAGCTGAAGCGGCTGAGAGAGCTGGTGGAATCCCATGAGCAGGACGTTCTCGAAGCCCTTGCATCAGACCTTGGCAAGCCCTCCACAGAAGCCTTCTTCGAGGTGGTGGCCCTGCTTCAGGAGCTGAAGCTGACCGACAAGAACCTGCGCCGCTGGATGCGTCCAACATCCGTTCCCGTGCCCCTGGCACAGAGGCCGGGGCAAGCCTCCGTTGTTCCAGAGCCCCTCGGCTGTGTGCTGATCATCGGACCGTGGAACTATCCCTTCTCCTTAACGCTGCAACCACTGATCAGCGCTTTGGCAGCGGGCAACACTGCGGTTCTCAAACCCTCCGAACATGCCCCTGCAGTGGCGGCGTTGATCGCCAAGCTGATACCGCTTCACTTCGCGTCGGATGTGGTGAGCGTGGAGCTTGGAGATGGCCGGGTGGCATCCGAGCTGGTGTCCATGCCCTTTGACCACATCTTCTTCACAGGCGGCGGCGCCATCGGCCGCAAAGTGCTGGAAGGGGCCGCCGCCAACCTCACACCAGTCACCCTGGAACTCGGGGGCAAAAGTCCCGCAATCGTTCTGTCGGGAGCCGACCTGGCGGTGACCGCCAGACGCTTGATCTGGGGAAAGGGCCTCAATGCCGGCCAAACCTGCATTGCCCCCGACCACCTGCTCGTTTCTTCAGATCAACGCGAGGGGTTGCTGACAGCTCTGCGAGCAGCACGTACGGAGATGTACGGCAACGATCCGCTGCAGTCGGATCAGCTGGGCAAGATCGTGAACGACCGCCAGTTCTCAAGGCTGGAGGCATTGCTCGAGGGAGCACGGTCTCAGGGGAGGATCCTGCTCGGTGGCGAGCTCGATCGTGAACAGCGGCGTATCGCCCCCACCGTGATTCAGGTCGATGATCGAGATGATCCACTGATGTCAGATGAGCTGTTTGGGCCGCTGTTGCCGATGTTGAACCTCGGTCAACTCGATGATGCCCTCGCTGCGATCCGGAAGGATCCGAAACCCCTGGCCCTTTACCTGTTCGGAGGAAATGATGCCCAGCAGCGGAAGGTTCTGGGATGCACCAGCTCGGGTGGTGTTTGCATCAACGATGTGGTGATGCAAGCGGGAATCCCCGACATGCCCTTCGGAGGAGTCGGTGGCAGCGGAATGGGGAGTTATCACGGTCGGAGTGGCTTTGACACGTTCAGCCATCAGAAAGCCGTGCTGCGACGTCCTTTCCGATTTGATTTCAAAGTGAGATATCCCCCTTACAAACTTGATCTGAATGTTCTGCGGCGCCTGGCGGGCTGAATTCATCAAGACCCATTACTTCCCTGCCGCAGCAGGCGGTCTAGATCACTGGCACATCCTGAAATAGGCCTTACATTCGACATAGCAATCGGACAAGAATGCGTCTACCCAGTCTCGCCGTCCTTGCTCTGACGGCTCTGTTCCCGCTTCAAAGCGTTGCTGGAAGCATCACCGTCAAACCGGGTGAAACGCTTTCTGATATCGCCGCGAGATACAACATTTCCCTGACGAAGCTGATGCGGATGAACGACATCAGCAATCCAGACCATGTGGAAATCGGCAGCCGGCTCACCGTCCCCGGTTCCAACGTTCAGGCCGGTTCCGGCCGCCATCAGGTGGCCTCGGGGGAAACCCTCTCCGGCATTGCAAGCCAATACAACGTCAGCCCCCGGGATCTGATGGCCCTGAACGGTTTGGCTGATGCCGACCATGTGGAGCTTGGTCAAACCCTGAAATTGCCATCCAGCGCTGTTCAACCGACAAAGCGCCCCAAAGCCGCACCGATCACCGTGGTAACCGGTGCCAGTGAGCACACGGTGGCCAAAGGTCAGACGCTGACGCAAATCGCACGCGCCTACAAAATCCCGGTCACCAGCCTGATCAGCATCAATCAGCTGGTGGACCCGAACAAAGTCGAGATCGGCACTCGGCTGTATCTGAAAGCGCCTGCCAGCGCAACCAGCGCACCCGTTGAGCCTGCCCAGACCACCGCCAGCGCACCGGCAGCGCAAACCAAGCCCAAAGCCGACGTGAAGGCGGTGGCGAAAGCCGAGCCGACATCCGAGCCCAAAGCGACTCCAAAGACCAAGGCATCCTCTGGCTCTTCCGTGACCGTGATCGCCAAAAAAGCCGATTGGAGGTCATATGGGCCCCTCCAAATCGACTGGGCGAACTGGCTTTCGATGGATGGCGCCCATGTTGCACCCACACTCAACGCGCAGGGCCAGGCTCTGTACGTCGCCATCAACTGTTCGGCGGGAAAGATGAATGCCACAGGAGCGGACGGAGCTTGGAAGAGCTGGTCAGCGCCGCAGTCCGGCTTTGAAAAAGACCTGATGAAGGATCGCTGTCAGGCCAAAGCCTGAGCATCAGGCGGCGTAATCAAGGGGCCATGGATCATCGATGTAGCGACGTCCGCTGTCTCGCAGGTACAACCGCTGGACGCCGTCATTGCTTTCCCTGATCAGCTCGTCCTGAACAAGACGCCGAGCCAACCAGGTCCAGCGATCGCTTCGGCCAGGTTCTGTGATCTGCAGCTGTTCTCCGAGGCGGCGGATGTCCGTTCCATCCTGGTCAGCCAGATGGGAGAGCAAGGTATGAACCTGCGCCGACCAATCACGGCGCTTGGGGCTTGTCAGGCAGCGATCACAACGGCCGCAGGGACCGACCAGTTCTCCCACGGCCAGAAGCAACGCTTGTTCGCGACACATCTCCCCTTCCGCGACCGCTTCCATGCGGCGCAATTGCTGTTGAGACAAATCCAGACGTCGACGTTCATCTGTGGAATCACAACGGCGACTGGCCGCCTGCATGGCCCATCCCAGGCTGGTGCGATCGCCGGGTGAGAAGAGCACCAGGCAAGACGCCGGGTGTCCATCCCGTCCAGCTCGACCTGATTCCTGCAGGTAGCCCTCAGGTGTTGCCGGAAGATCCAGGTGCAGAACAAGCCCGACATCTCCGCGATCAACCCCCATCCCGAAAGCCACCGTGGCCACCAAGACAGGGCGGTCCTCCTCCAGGAAATGGGTAAGTGCCGACTGACGTTCCGCGGGTTCCAGACCGGCGTGATACGGCGTGGCCGGGACCTTGAGCTCCTGCAGACGCTCCGCCCAGCGCTCCACAGATCGACGGGTTCGGGCATAGATGAGAGAGGCTCCCCGTGAGGATTCGAGGGCCTCGAGAACAGCGGGCATCGGATCCCGTGGACGCCGCCGCATGGCGTAGGTGAGGTTGTTCCGCCGTGCGGAACTGACCTGAACCAGAGGAGCCCGCAGATCGAGTAATCGAATGATGTCGGCCCGAACCCGTGGAGCAGCGGTCGCACTGAGGGCGAGCATCGGCACGCCTGGACAGAGGCCCCGGATCTGCCCAAGGCGGCGGTAGTCGGGCCTGAAATCATGTCCCCAGGCGCTGATGCAGTGGGCTTCATCCACAGCAAGAGCCACCAACCGGCCTGAACGGGCGCGATCTTCGAGAACTCCGCGGGTCGCTTCACCCTGCAAGCGCTCCGGTGCCAGATAGAGAAGGCGCAGACGGTCTTCCTGAAGGTCCCTCCGGGCCTGCTGACGGCGTTGCGGATCCAGCCCTGAATGAAGACAGGCGGCGGCAATGCCGCGGCGCTGCAGCTGCATGACCTGATCTTCCATCAGGGCCACCAAAGGTGAGATCACCACAACCAGACCCTCTCGGATCAAGGCGGGGAGCTGATAGCAGAGGGACTTGCCTCCACCCGTCGGCAAAACGGCAAGGGCATCACGGCCGCTGAGAACAGCCTCAACAACCGGACGCTGACCCGGACGAAATTCAGACCAGCCGAAATGGCGATGGAGGGACTGTTCGAGGGGATCCACGATCCACCACCACTAGTGGAGTGATCCTACCGAACACCAGATGTGGAGTCAGGGCAAGGGGGGTGGTTCCAGCTGGTCGGGAGATTCCTCGACAAGTTGCAGCCGCACCCGCTTGCCTCCAGCCAATTCACCGAGGGACACCCGCATCGTGGATCCGCTGAGTGACTGCAACGCATCCAGAACATCGCGCAGATAGGGCGTGCTGCTCCCGCTCTCCACCCACAACCTTTCCTGCAGGCCCCCAAGCCGTCGCCAGGACGTGTGCAGCTTGAGCACGGCGGCCTCCAGAGCCTGGGCCTGACCCACCGCATCCGCCAGGAGTCCGAGAGCATCCAGTCGCTGCGCTTCTTGCATCGCCTTCTCCAGGTCCAGCTCCCCTTGCTGGAAGGCACGAACGGCCACTCCGGCCTCAGTGGCCTTTGTGATCCAACGTGCCGTGCTGGTGACATCTTTGATCCGATCCAGCTCCGGCTCCTCCTTCAGCAACTTGCGGAAGTCGTCCTGCTGGGGTTCGGGCAGTTTCGCCAGTTCCCGGACCAACGGGGCCACGGCCCGAGGCGGCAGCAGATTCTGCTGGGTGCGCTGACGAATCTCCTCCGGCAGCAGCGGACTTGTTGCAGCGGTGAATTCGTCGGAGAGACGACGCACCTGTTTACGGGTGATCTCCTGTCCCTCATTGGCTGCCTCGGAAATCATCACCTGAACTTCCGGCGCAGCCTGAGCCGTTTCCAGGAAAGCTCGCTTCGAGAAGTGATTGACGCTGCTCTCCTCAAGCATGCCGCCACCCACCAAATCATCAGCGGACTCCGCCAGCTGAATCAGCCCATAGGCGCGGGTTTTGCTGATCTCACGTTCCCGCAACCACTGCAGGAACCCTGCGCCACGCCCTTCACCGCCGCGTTTTTCGCGATCACGAACCGCTCGGAGAATGCGACCCCGCCAGATCTCAGTCTGGAGATCGAAGCGGTCGCACACGGCCCAGGCCTGTTCCAGCCTGGCCAGGAATTCCATCGTGCTGATGTCATCCCGTTCCGGATCGGGCAGATCCAGCTGCAACGTGGGTTGGTCTGGTGCAACAGAGCTGGTCAACAGGCTTAACGGCAAGGACAGGGACGACATTCTGTGACGCTGTCTGTTTCTGGCGATGGCGGAGCGATACGCTCCCAATTGCAACCTTCCTTGCCCAGCAATGGCGATCTCCCGCGGCGCCAAGGTGCGCATCAAGCGCCCTGAGTCCTACTGGTTCAACGAAGTCGGAACAGTGGCTTCCGTCGACACCTCCGGCATCCGCTATCCGGTGGTCGTGCGATTCGAGAAAGTCAACTACAACGGCCTCGACGGTACAGATGGTGGTGTCAACACCAACAACTTCGCCGAAGCCGAGCTGGAGCAGGCCTGAGGCTTTTGCCCGAACTTCCTGAAGTCGAGACGGTCCGCCGGGGACTGGCGGACCGTCTCCAATCCTTTGTTGTTTCCGAGGTTGAGATCTGCAGGGCGCGAGCGATCGCCAGTCCGGATGACCCCGAACACTTCAGGCATGCCCTTAAAGGGTCCGTGATCGGGGACTGGACCCGACGGGGCAAATATTTAATGGCAGAACTTCAGCCGGATCGCGGCGTCTGGGGCGTGCATCTCAGGATGACCGGTCAGTTCCAATGGCACGAGCAAGCGCGCGAAGCCTGTCCGCATACCCGCGTGCGCTTCTGGAATCCCGATGGAGCCGAACTGCGTTTCGTGGACGTTCGAAGTTTTGGTGAGATGTGGTGGGTACCGCCGGGGGAAGCCGTCGAAACCGTGATCAAGGGCCTGAAACAACTGGGGCCGGAACCCTTCAGTGAGGCGTTCACCGCCCCTTATCTCAAACGAAAACTGAAGGGATCGGTTCGGCCGATCAAAAGTGCACTTCTGGATCAAAGCCTGGTGGCCGGTGTCGGCAACATCTACGCCGACGAAAGCCTTTTCATGGCTGGAATCCGCCCGCTTACCCCTGCCGGTCGCCTCTCTCTGGCACGGCTCGAGACCCTCAAGCAGTGCCTTGTTGAGGTGCTGAACGCCAGCATTGGTGCCGGAGGGACAACCTTCAGCGATTTCCGTGATCTTGAGGGCGTCAACGGCAACTACGGCGGCCAGGCATGGGTTTACCGCCGCGGTGGAGAGCCCTGCCGTCGCTGCGGTACGCCGTTGCGAAGGGACAAGCTCTCCGGACGAAGCACCCACTGGTGCAGCGATTGCCAAACCTGAAGACTTGCTTCCACTGGCGAAAACCATTGCCATGACTAGGTTCGGCAGATCAGGCCTTGGAAGGGGTGCATGCCGGCACGGTTCACGCAGCACAACCAGAGGTTCCGCCCCAGTTCCAAGGAAGACCAGGTGGTGGAGAAGGCGAAGGAACACTTCGAACGAACCCTTGTTGCGATCCGAGGCGAGTTAGCCGGCAGCGTCGCAGCGCTTGAGCATCCCAACCACGACGAAGCCCTCAATTACGGCGAAATCTTTCTGCGGGACAACGTTCCCGTCATGATCTATTTGCTTCTGCAGAACCGCTTCCCGGTGGTGAAGCAGTTTCTCAGTGTTTGCCTCGATCTTCAGAGCACCACCGTTCAGACGAGAGGTGTGTTCCCAACCAGCTTCGTGGAAGAGGAAGGCGAACTGATCGCGGACTATGGCCAACGTTCCATTGGACGGATCACCTCTGTGGACGCCAGCCTGTGGTGGCCGATCCTCTGCTGGATCTACGTCAAACGCAGCGGGGATAAAGCGTTCGGCAGCAGTCAGCGGGTTCAGCGGGGCTTACAGCTCCTGCTGGATCTTGTCTTGCACCCCAGCTTTGAAGGCACTCCGGTGCTGTTTGTGCCGGACTGCGCCTTCATGATCGATCGCCCGATGGACGTCTGGGGGGCGCCTTTGGAAGTGGAGGTTCTCCTCTTCGCCGCGCTGCGCAGTTGCATCGAACTTATGGAACTGCATCGCCGCCAGGAGAACAGTGCCCTGCTCGATCAGCGTCTCAGACTCAGCCGCCAGTGGATGCACGACCTGCGCCAGTACCTGCTCAAGCACTACTGGGTTACCAGTAAGACCATGCAGGTGCTGAGGCGACGACCGACGGAACAGTACGGAGACAACCAGTACCAAAACGAATTCAACGTCCAACCCCAGGTGATTCCCGACTGGCTTCAGGACTGGTTGGACAACCGAGGCGGTTACATGATCGGCAACATGCGAACTGGTCGGCCTGACTTCCGCTTCTACAGCCTGGGGAACTCTTTGGCCTCCCTGTTCGGTTTACTCACCGCTCCCCAGCAGAGGGCTCTCTTTCGCCTCGTTCAACACAACCGCGACGACCTCATGGCTGAAATGCCGATGCGGATCTGTCACCCACCGATGGACAACATTGAGTGGCAGAACAAAACAGGCTCCGACCCAAAAAACTGGCCATGGAGTTATCACAACGGAGGCCACTGGCCGAGCCTGCTCTGGTTCTTTGGGGCCTCAGTCCTGCTGCATGAACGGCTGAATCCAAATGCCGATGTTCTCCTGATGAGCCAGATGAACACATTGATCGAGGAGTGCTACTGGAGCCATCTCAACCAATTGCCCCGTCAGCAGTGGGCCGAATATTTCGATGGGCCAACAGGCACCTGGGTGGGACAGCAGTCAAGGACTTATCAAACCTGGACGATCGTCGGTTTTCTGCTGATGCATCATTTTCTGAGGGTCAATCCGGATGATGTGCTGATGTTGCATCTTGATCCGGGAAGCGATTCATTGATCTGACATAAAAAACCTCCGGACTCAAAGCCCGAAGGTCTGCAGGAAGCTTAATTTGATCAACTTCAGACGTTGAAAACTAGGCGATCAAAACAGTCCGAGGGTTAGAGATTTGTCGATAGGAAGGGCAGCTCCAATCCCCAGATAAATGGTGGTGATGGTTCCGAACAGAAACACGACCATGGCGACAGGACGACGGAACGGATTCTGGAACTTGTTGAAGCTTTCGATGA
>MDTB01000070.1_pt1 | contig 14342 bp, 16 predicted proteins | sample 811161 | NCBI WGS metagenome assembly MDTB01 (sample SAMN05326650, study PRJNA326480) | marine metagenome | isolation source: seawater | place: Mediterranean Sea | collected 2009
ATACTTTATTTCCATAAATAAATCCACTCTCGGTGATTTTATCATCTATTAGCTTCAAGATCTCGGATGCTGAGTCTCTGTGTTTCTGTCTTTGTGTAACATCATACCTGCTTGAATATTTGTACCTATCAAGATGAAATTTAAATTTGTTATCAAATAAGCTTATGAAATAGTCAACGTCTTCGTTTTTATCTTGTAGTGGAATTAATAGCCGACTTGGATCACTTTGACCTAGAATCCATTTTACAATATCAAGGCTTTCTTCAATAACCGAGAGATCTTCTTTTAATAATACTGGAACAGTTGCTTTAGGCGACGCCGAAATAAATTCTGGTGGCTTATTTTTTAGTGAGACTTCACGAATTTGGCACTTGATTGTTGAATAATATATTGCCAATCTTGCCCTTATGGCAAACGGACATCTTCTAAATGAGTATAATACCAACTCTCTATTTATTTTGTCTTGGCTCGAGTACTTCTCTTTCATGCTTCAGCTTGAGTTGTAATTTTCGTTCCTTAAATCTTTTCATGCTTTTTTTTGTTTGGTTTTCGTAGCAGTGAGGACATGATATTTCTGGTACATAATGCTCGCTTGATCTATCTTCTTCAGATAAAGGCATCCTGCATGCGTGACACATGTCATGCTGACCCTTTTCAAGCCCATGCTCGAGTGAAACTCTGTAGTCAAATACAAAACATTCACCTCTCCATTTAGAGTGATCTCTGGATTTATGCTCAAGATATTTTAAAATGCCTCCATTCAGCTGATAGACATTTTTGTAACCTTTGCCCAATAGATAGGATGAAGCTTTCTCGCACCTTATTCCTCCAGTGCAATACATCGCGATTTTTTTATTTTTTGACTTTCTTAGATTTTTGTCCGCCCATTCAGGGAAATCCCTAAAAGTTTTTGTATTTGCTAAACATGCCCCAATGAAGGATCCAATGGAGTGTTCGTATGTATTCCTGGTATCGACAACAATTACGTCCCTTTCGTCAAGCAGCTTATCCCAATCGTCAGGTTGAAGAAGCTTTCCTGTCAGTTCATGCGGATTAACACCATGCTTTCCCATAGATACAATCTCTTTTTTTAATCTTACTCTCATCTTACGAAAGGTTTTTCCATATGCTTTTGAGTATTTGATTTGCAAATCCGAAAAATTATCTAATGACTTTACGTACGTCATTACATTTTTTATACTCATTTCGTCACCTGATATGGATCCATTAATACCCTCAAAGGCCAGCAAGATGGTTCCGAGAACTTTGTTTTTTTCGCAAATTGTTTGAATAGTACCCCTGAATGACTTGTAATCAGCCCATGGACTGAACTTATAAAATGATGCAACAATGTTATTATTTGATATCATAGAGCGCTCCCTATCTGAATCTTATATTAGCCTTATTCAAATCAGAAATTTTATTACATCCCATCAACTTCATATCTCTAGTAATTTCATCTCTCATAAGAGTTATTGCCTTCTTCACCCCGCTTGAGCCAGCGCCAGCGAGTGAATAAAGATAGAATCTTCCGCCAGAGCATGCGTTTGCTCCCAAAGATAGAGCTTTTAACACGTGGGTACCTCTTCTAATTCCTCCATCACAAATTATCTCAATTTGCCCACCGACAGAATTCACAATTTCTTCCAATTGATCAAATGGTGACCGCGATCCATCCAGTTGTCTGCCTCCGTGGTTTGAGAGCATTATTGCAGTAGCGCCAACATCTATAGCCTTTTTTGCATCATCAGCAGACATTATTCCTTTCAAACAAAGTGGTTTTGGCCATATTTTTCTTATTTCTTCAATCTTTTTCCAACTTAACTCCTGATCTAACATATTTGTAAAATAATCTCCAACCGAGATTGCAATTTTTGTCCCTTCACTTAAATGGGAGTCTAACTGAGGTAATGAGAATTTCTCTCTAAAGAGGTAGTTAAAACTCCACATTGGCGAAAGCATAAAACTCATGAGACTTGAAATGGTTAGTTTTGGTGGCGATGTAAAGCCTGTTCTCAAGTCCCGCTCCCTATTACCGCCTACGATAGTATCGACTGTTATAGCCAATGCATCAAAATCATGGTCAATACATTTTTGAAGCATATCTTGATTGAGAGCCTTATCTTTATGTACATATAATTGAAACATCTTGGGGCACCTAAATTTCTTACCCACCTCCTCTATTCCAACCGTTGCAAGGGAAGATATTCCAAAATAAGTATTAAAATCTTCAGCAGCTTCTCCAACGGCCCTCTCTCCCTTATAGTGAAACAACCTCTGGAGTGCGGTCGGTGATAAAAATATTGGTAGATCTATTTTTTTTCCTAATATTTCAATGGATATATCAACATCATTGACAGGTTTTAGAACGCTTGGTATGAGGTCGCATTGATCAAATGATGCTGTATTGCGTGCATAGGTAACTTCGTCGTCGGCCGCGCCATCTATGTAATGAAAAACTGGAGACGGTAAATTTTGCTTGGCCAACATACGAAAGTCATCGGTATTATGGCAATTTTTTAGCTGTTTGAGCATATTGAAATACTACAATCTATTACAGAAAACATCAAAATTATTATTTAACTTGTGACAGATTATACAAAGCTCGTAGCTTTTACCATGGCAAATGAAATAATAAAAAGAATAATACTTGTGATAATGTCAACAGATTTTAAGAGAACAATATTTTTTGATAATGAGGAGAATAACCTAGATAGAATTGCAACCCCATAAAAGAAGAGTATACTGGCTAGAGTGGCACCCAAAATATAGAAGATCTTTTCATCATAATTAAATTGCAAGGAAGCGCTTCCAATCAAAATGACTGTATCAAGATAAACATGTGGATTTAAAAGTGTAAAGGCAGACATTGCCATAATGCTCTTTTTAAAACTTCTTTGAAGGTATACCTCCTCACTCGCCCCATATGATAAAGACATAACATTCTTTATTCGATAAACGCCATAAAGCAGAAGACAAAACGCTGATAATACCAAAAATAAGTCAATATAGAATTGGCTTACAATTAGAGACATGCCATAGACACCAGCAATAATTAGAACAAAATCTGATACTGTGCAAAAACCTGCGAGGGAATAAACGTACTCATTTCTAACACCTTGACGGAATAAGTAGGTATTCTGGGCACCAATTACACAGTTCAATGAAAAGCATAGTAAAAAGCCAGTTATTATTGCGCTCATCATAAATTATAACCAGTTGATTTTTCTTATTTTGAAAAAACGAAGAGATATAAGAACTATAATAATAATAAATGTAATAATCGCATCATTTTGCAATGTTTTCTCCATCATCAGATAGTGTATACCGCCTAGGATAATTGCTACATAAATCAGTTTATGTAATTTTGGCCAATATTTTCCTAATCTTTTCATAGAGTAATTGTTTGATGTAGCTGCTAGTGGTATCAATAATAAAAAACCCATCATACCAAAAATAATAAACGGCTTTCTTGTTAGTGATTCGACTATCTCAACCCATCTTAACTGCATATCCAGAAGTAACCAAGTTGAAAAATGCAGAATAATATAAAAGAAACTCATCAAGCCGAAAGCTCTTCGAAATCTTATGAAATTAATCCCTGTTAATGCTGAAAATGGGGTAATACAAAGTGTTAATATTAGTATATAAATAGCTGTAACACCTAAACTTTTTTCAATAGCCCTCATTGGATCTACACCTAATTGACCGCTTAGTAAATCATAGATAAGAAATAATAACGGCACTAATAGGGTTACATATATATGCCAAGGTCTTAATCTTCTCACTGACGCCTTCACAAGATCAAATAGGCTCTTTATATTAAATATTTTAGTAGCTTTATGCATAACAATTATTCAGCTCTTTAATAATATTGGGATAAGTCCATGCCCTCGTATAACGGTGCGACCGCTTCATATCCATTAAAGAGTTTGGTGTCATATCTTTTTGTGAATAAATTTCCAAGATATCCCTCACCTTCCCCGCCAATATACCTCTCACTTGCCTGAGACCATCTTGGGTGATGCACGGTTGGGTTCACATTTGAATAAAAACCATATTCTGCTGGATTTTGCTGATTCCATGATGAGGCTGGCTCTTCCCTTTGAAAAGAAATCTTGGTGATAGATTTAATTGATTTGAAACCATACTTCCAGGGCACAATAAGTCTCAATGGTGCGCCATTTTGTTTTGGTAAAGGCTCTCCATATACGCCAGTAGCCATGATAGTTAACGGATGCATTGCCTCATCCAATCTCAGTCCTTCTCTGTAAGGCCAATTTAATATATTTGTCTTTTGCATATGCATTTCTTGTGGTCTAAATAGCGTTTCAAAAGATACATACCTCGCCTCGTCTCTGACACCTAACTTATTAAGTAATTCAGATAATTGGAAACCATTCCATGGTATCAGCATTGACCAACCTTCTACACATCTGAGGCTATAAGTACGCTGTATAATGCTCATTTCTCTGACTATTTCAGAAAAATCATAAATTCCCGGATTATCAACTAAACCACTAATCTCAATTGGCCAAGGGGATGTTGTTAATTTGTGCGCATGTTTTGCGGGGTCAGTCTTATCAATCCCAAACTCATAGAAATTATTGTAATTTGTTATTTCTTCCAAAGTATTAATCTTGCGGTCAAATATTTCTTGAGCAAAAGCAGATGTAATGCTATTGGATGCGACATAGGCAGTTAATGCCAATCCGAGTTTTAATATTTTTCGCCTGTTATAAAATAAATGCTTTGGTGTGATATCATTCTGAGTTTTTTCAAATATATCTTTCATAATTTAAATATAGTCATTAAACGATAGAAAATTCAATATTCTAATCTAGAATATTATGCTAATTTGGCAGAGCATGTATAATTTTGATTACATAACAGGAAATTGAGGATGATAAAGGGACTCATCTCGCCAATTTTAAGTCCATTTGATGACAATCTTAACTTCAACCATGAGATGTATAAAGTTCTTGCCGAGGATCTATTATCTTGTGGCTGCGCAGGACTCGCGCCCTTTGGCACAACAGGGGAAGCTCTATCATTAAGTAATGCAGAGAGAATTAATGCTCTGGAATACCTGATAAAATCTGGAATACCTGCAAATAAACTTATTCCTGGAACTGGTCTATGTAATTTTCCTGATACGGTAAATTTATGCAGTCATGCAATAGAGATGGGTTGTCATGGAGTGATGACGCTACCCGCATTTTACTACAAAGATGTGACTGATTCGGGTCTTTTTGAATATTTCAAGCGGCTAATTGAAGAGGTCAATCATCCAAACCTTAAATTATATCTATATCACATACCGCAAGTATCTGGCGTTGGTCTATCAATTGATCTTGTCACGAAATTAAAAAATTCATACCCGGATATCATCGTTGGTATAAAGGATAGCTCAGGTAACTGGGATAATACAGCGCAACTGTTAAAAATTGAAGGCCTCGTAGTTTATCCTGGAGCAGAATTACCAGTAATTGAGGCCATAAGGCTGGGTGGTCTAGGTTGTATATCAGCAACTGCAAATTTTAACTCAGAGAATATTGCACGGGTTATTAGTCTGTGCCATGAAAAGAAGTGGGATGAGGCTGAACGGCTTCATGAGGACGTGAAAAAAGTTCGGTACTTGTTCCAAGATTATTCAGCAATACCTGCACAAAAGTCAATGCTAGCTATAAAATATAATGATACTCGATGGAGAAATATTCGACCACCGTTAAATCAAATATCAGAAGATAAAGAAAAACAACTGATGATGAAGCTCAGAAGTTTTGGCTTTCATATTTAAGTTCTATTTAATACGAATTGTATCAAATGCTTCAAGGGCTCGATCGCGTGAGTCCTGCATGTTGACTATTGGCATTGGATAATCTAATCCCAATTCTACACCTGCCTTATCTAAAATTGATTTTGGCGCCTCCCAAGGATTGAAGAGATACTTAACGGGAACATCTTTTAGCTCAGGTATGAATTTTTTTGTGTACGCACCATCAGGGTCGAACTTTTGCCCCTGCATTACAGGATTAAAAATCCTGAAATAAGGCGCGGCGTCTGCGCCCGAGCCAGCAACCCACTGCCAACTTGCGCTGTTACTTGCCATGTCAGCGTCAAGCAAGCAATTCCAAAACCATCTCTCACCGTGGTTCCAATGAATTAATAGGTTTTTAACAAGGAATGAGCCCACGATCATTCTGGATCTATTATGCATGTATCCAGTCTGCCAAAGTTCGCGCATTGCAGCATCAACTATAGGATACCCCGTATTACCAGTTTGCCATTTTTTAAGATCATCACTTTTATCTGCCCAAGGAAAAACATCAAATTTCTTATACAAATTATCCATTTGTAAATTTCTATTGTGGTAGAGAAGACTATGAGAGAATTCTCTCCATCCAATCTCACTTTTGAAATGATATAAATCCTTTTCAGAATAATTTGGATCAGATATGTTTTCAATCTCATACCAGATCTGATTTGGTGAAATTTCTCCAAAATGCAGATGCGGTGATAATCTTGAAACATTTTTTTGTGCCGGAAAGTTTCTTCCCTCTTTATAATTCATCAAGCCATTCTCAATGAAATCAGATAGCTTTTCATTGGCAGCGATTTCGCCGATATGCCATTGGTTCTCAAATTTTTCGAACCAGTTATTTTTTGGCAATATAGCAATTTCATCTAACTGTTTTGAATTATGAGCCTTCACTAAGTTTTTGGCATCTACTTTACTTAATGGCATTCGAGGCGGTGCTGCATTTAGACAGCCCTTTTTGAAAAAAGGTGAGAATACCATGTATGGGGTGCCGTCATCTTTATGAACCTCCCATGGCTCCCACAGCAATGAGGCATTATAAGATTCAACGTTGATGCCTGATGACTGGAAAAAATCTTTTATTTTTGTATCACGGTCAATCATCCATGGCTCATAAAGCCTGTTCCAAAAAATATTATTAATATTATACTTTTCCGAGAGGTCTGTTAGGATTTTTAATGGGTCCCCACGAAAAAAAGATATTTTATCATCCAAACTCTCGTTAAAAGCCTTTAGAGAGTTATGCAACCACCAAGAAGTCGCCTCCCCTGGTAAGGTCTGCTCATCTGTGTTGACGTCATCAAATATATATATGGCGAGGTATCCTGCCTCCGCAGCTTTTGCTAATGCAGGATTATCACTGACTCTTAGATCCTGTCTAATCCAGTAAATGGAATGTGGTATGATTTCAGTTTTTGTCATTTATTTATATATATGGAACAATCAAGGTTATCGTACAAGTCTGATACTCCGTATATATATTTACTGACTTTAGTGAATTCAATCATTTTATTCTTTTCAAGTGCATCAAGCTGTTTTTGATATGATTTTTCTATTTCATTTACCAAAGTAATGCAATAATTTGAAAGAAATCTTCTTGCGTCAACATCAGTTTCCACATCAGCATTCGCGTCAGAAATATTCATTAAAAAGAGGGCCACAATCAGGTAAATGAGAGCTTTTCTATAAAGATTTTGACCCAAGCCCATAAGAATTAACTTTTATATTTATTTTGTGGTTTAAAATTTGAAGTCTCAATTGACCTTGGGCTACTAACCCATAAATCACGATTTGGGTGCATTCCAGCTCCATAAATTGCTGAAACAGCATTACATCTCATATTATTAAGAAGCCTTGTATCAATTTGACCGAGAGATGGATGAGTACCATTATTTCTTTGTACAATTTTATCCCACTCATCTTTTCTCTTTTTATAAATAGAATGATCCTCAAGCTCCACACAGGAAAGGGAATTATTGTTAAGATTCACAATAATTTGGTCACCATCTTCAATAAGTGCAATTGGACCGCCTAGGGCTGCTTCGGGCCCAACATGACCGATAACCAAACCAACTGAACCTCCTGAAAAACGTCCATCAGTCATCAACGCGATTACAATACCTTTATCTCTGCATAAGGTTGTAATTCGTGATGTTGAGTCTAACATTTCAGGCATTCCAGGACCCCCAACAGGGCCTTCGTAGCGAACAACCACTATATCTCTGTCTTGAAAATAGTCTGGATCATTCTCAAGGGTATCTAATAATTTTTGTTCCCCATCAAATGTTTTTGCTTTTCCGTGAAATACATTATCCTCAAGCCCACCTTCAACACCTGCAAGTTTTAAAATTGAACTATTTTCAGGAGATAGATTACCTCCGAGAAGCCTCAATCCGCCGGTCTTCTTAAATGGTTCTTTTATTGAATAAATAACATCTCCATCTGGCGACTTGGGTTTTAATCTTGCCACCTGTTCACTTAATGTCTCTGATGTGCAAGTCAGGGTATCTCCATTTAACAAGCCGGAATCTATCATGTCTTTTACAATAACCTGTACACCACCCATACTGTCAATATCGACCATTGAGTATTTCCCAAATGGACGCGCATTCACAACAACAGGAATCACATTTTGTGATAAATGGTTGAACTCTTCGTGGCTCATTATATCGCCGTAAAAATCATCGTAACCCGCAGCTCTCGCAAGCTCCGGTGCGTGCAGCATAACATTTGTAGACCCACCAATCGCCATCGCAACAATTATCCCATTTCTTATAGAGTCTCTTGTTACAATATCCCTTGGGGTTATATTTTTTTCAATTAACTTTGCTAAACAATCTATCAACTCATTGGGAAAATCAGTTTTTCGGCGTTCATCTTGTGATGCCGGTGATACCATATGCAAAGGCTGCATTCCAACAACAGCAATAAAGGTTTGCATCGTATTATACGTAAAGATCCCACCGCAGCTTCCATAACCAGGGCAAGACTCGAGCGCAATCCTCTTTTTCAGATTTTCATCATTACTCCCAGCGATTTGGTAACTTGAGATAATATCAATTACATCTCCAGTTACACTATCAACGCCAGGTCTAATGGAACCATCAGACATTATGATGGCTGGGCGATTATGCTCCAATATTGCAGCCAGTGTTCCAACAGGCGGCTTATCACAGGCAACGACCGCAATTGTACCCTCAAGTCCTGTTGCACTTAAATGCTCACAAACAGACTCATTTGTGACTTCTCTGCCAATAAGAGAATATCTCATCTCTTTTGTACCGTTTCTAATACCATCTGATGTTGCAATACTGAACTCAGGCTGCACTAACCTCATCTTTAGTTTTTCACTATCGCTTCCAATTCTCTCTCTTAACTTATCGTGAATAACCTCAACCTTCTCGCGAACTCCAACGTAACATTGTGAGTCACCTTTGTTACCAATCACGCCAATTGAAGGTTCATGTATTAATTCCACATCGGTATTTAATTCTCTAGCAATACCATATGTTTGAGAGTTTCTACCGGGATTTCTGTCAATAAGTACAATTTTTGAATTTTTCATTTTATAATCACTATAACGCCCTGTTAGTAATAAATAATTTATACAATATAATTCTCCAAATTAATAGTTAATCATTGTTTTCAGAAACTTTCAATCTCTCATCGCTATGACAGACTTCTCCACCGCAACAGGGATCGGTGACCTGCTTACAACTTACGCATTGGTAGTGTGACTGGACATAAATAAATCCTTCTCTCGAAAAACAAAAAGGACACGTGTAATTGTCTCCCATTTCCATATCATTTTTAACTAGTTTGACCATTGTACTTGGAATATAGCTTCATTTCTTCTTAAAAAACTTGGTGTAAATGGCCCATTATAGGTGGCCTTTATTGGTTCACTTAATATTTCAATTCCATCATCAGAAAGCGCGCCTCGAAGATACTTGGCATGCTTTAGAAAATTAGAGTCTGACGTCTTCCCTCCATATTTTATGACTGCGTAATGCCCTCCCGGGACCGTTGATATATTCACATCATCATCTGTTGGGATCGGCGTGTTTTCTTGGTCAAATTTGATAGGGAGATAAAATTGCATTAAATTATTTGTTTGCGTAACTGGAACAGTCATTGCGATCTTTTCTGAATTACTATTTTTTCCTGATATATAATTAAATAATTTTCGAAAACCGCTATTTTGATTTGTATTATGGGTTTGCACAACAATACGCTCATTGTAGTAACGTATTTCATAGGATTCGTTTATTTTTACAACTGCAAAAGATGGTTCTTCATAAGCCATTGAGCTTCCTGATCCATAAAAAAATATAAATAATGACAATAGTATATATAAGTACTTCATACAGAAATTACGTTTCGTTTTTGCAAACAGTTTTTTATGTGATTAACTTTAATCACTAAATATTAAAAATAAGCTTAAGGCCTGCAATCAGCAGGACAAGTCCTAGTGTTCTTTTTATAGCCGTGTGCTGAAAATAATGGATTCCAATTCGGGATCCAATTATACCGCCTAATAATGCTGCCCCACCAAAGAGAGGAAGAGTTGGAGGAATCGCAGCGAGGGATGTTATGTTGCCCATCAGACCAAATAAAGAATTAAAAAAAATAAATATTGCTACCGTACCACTAGCCCCCTTTGTTGTCGTCCAGCCTGCAAAAATTATTAATGGTGATAAGAATATACCACCACCAGTTCCTGTAAGACCAGCCAAAAATCCAATAATAATGCCGGTAGTAACTGCGTAAACAAACTTATATTGCACAGTTGGTTTTTCGTCTTCTTTTTTGACTGTAATGAAACGATAAGCGGAATACAGGAGAATTACACCAACTATTGGTTTATAGATATCGCTTGGGAGATTTATGTATCCGCCAATAAATGCCGCTGGTATAGCCCCTATGAGTAGTGGAATCGCAAGTTTGATGTCATAAAATTTTGCCCTTACAAATTGATAACTCGTGTAGGATGAAACAATAATATTTAGCGATAATGCTGTTGGCTTTATTGTAGTCACAGGCACTCCAAATATTGACATAATCGCAATATAAATAGATGCGCCCGCATGCCCAACTGATGTATATAAAATTGCGCCAAAGAATAGGCAAATACAAATTAAAATATCTACCAATTCAATCATTAAATTTGTAATTTACTGATTGGGACCGGAGATGAGTGATGTAAGATTAATTTTAAATTATTTGAAAATTTTTTTAATATGAAAGTGAACACAACCTTTGAATAATCCTCTGACTTTAGGGGGTAAAAGTTCAATAATCCCATTACATAAGCATAGTCGTCAACCAGCCTTATATTCGGCTCTTGGTCAAGTTCAATCTTACCCCAGGGCTTTAGTGCAAATCCATTATCTTCATCAAAGGAACCAGCAATGAAGTATGATAAAGCCTCTTCAAAATTATTTCGAAAGAGTTTTATCGAAGTAAATGTTGGCTTGAACATCACATCGTCCTCTTCGAAAGCATAGTGATGGTTTAAAAAATTAATTGCTACCCCTTCGAAATCTCTCTTTTCTTGATGAGCTCTACCTATCTCAATTACGCCCTTGGTCCATGATGAAAGAAATTTTTTTACTTCATTTTTCTCAATTTTCATTTTATCACGCTATCTAATAAAAATGTGATACAACAACAAACCTATTATCAAACCTTTAAAAAAAGAAATCCACAATAAAGCATACTCTGAAATACTGAATTTATCTTTTAGATAATTGATTAATTTATTATGTGTACTTATCATGTATTATATAAAATATTGTTTTATAATAATAAATATGAAATAGTTCATATTTATAGTTTATCAAAATTCCTATTGCCACCTTCAATCATTTTTTCAAGTATTTCTCCATCATGGCTTTTTAAATTTTGATTACTTCTATTATTCACTAATTCTTGCAATTTTACAAAACCATCCTCATCTGGGCTCAAGCAGGTGACTGTTGAACTAATAGTATTCAGCATTGCTGAGATCTTCTGTGTATTTGAAGGCAGAACAGCAAATGGAGTGCCAATGCTTAGAGCTGCTATTGTGTGATGAAACCTTGCTGAAAAAAAGAAGGATGCGGACCTAAATTCATCCGCCCAGCTTTTAAAAGACTTCGCGTCAACCAATTTCATATCCTTGTGCTTGGTGGTCTGCTTGAGATAATGCCAGAACTTATATTCCGCATTATCAGGATCTGATTTTGCCCCAACAAGAAACCTTACGGGTATATTTTTGCTGTAAAGCCAATTAATAAATTTCACATAGAAACTGACATATTCTTCCGGCATTCTGACGCCACCAGAGACCAAAACACACTCATTTGACTTCGTGCGCTCTGTTAAATTATATCTAGACATGAAACGTGGCAGGCAATCAAACCCTGACATTGCTTTTATCCCAACTTCTTTCAAGAGATTTTCTGAGAATATTTCTCTCACAACAACTTTATCTAGCATTTTTAGTACATCAGTATAGATAGCTGTATTATCTTTTGGAGCAGTATTATCACCATTTGGAAAGCATGAAAAATTGATTAAATGCACCACTTTTTTGAAATATTTCTTACATACCAGCATCAGGTATAGCAAATTTATAGGCCCTTTCGCCAAACCATGAAGTGTGCCTTCAGCATTTATCACTATGACATCGCTGTTGCTGATTGATCTGCATAAATCCTGATTTTCTTCTGAATATTTTTTAAAGAAATTATTATCATGAAACTCATTATTATTTTGCGGAGTTGGCTTTAATGTATGTACCTCATAAACGCTTCTTGTTTCAATAAAATATCCGGACTCAATAAGAGTGGTATAAATCTCCATGGATGTTCCGTAGCATCCCCAGTGATATGCATCCGCAGTAAAATTTATCAATAACGCCTTTTTTCTATCTAGCATTCAAATTTCCTCACGCAACAAATATAACATTGTGTTTTTTAAAATTATAATAAAATAATACAGAATTATCTTGGCTTGGATACTATCTTAACTATGCTGAGCCCTATTGAAACAGCGGGGCCTATCAAAAATGCAAAGACTATGGTTCCTATGCCAACCGTACCACCGAGCAACCAGCCCAAAATAACAACAAAAACTTCTATTGATGCCCTGACTAATGCAATAGGCTTCCCTGTGATTCTCTGAAGACCTGTCATCAATCCATCCCTCGGTCCGGGCCCTAGATTACCTGTTAGATATACACCGCTTCCAATGCCACATATGAATATCCCGATCAATAATTGAAACAGCTGAAGCCACAAGAGATTTTCTCCTGGCTTTGGGAGCCAGGGTAGAGCTACGTCAATCATAGAGGCTACCACAATCGTGTTTATAATTGTCCCAAATCCAGGCATTTGACGAAGCGGTATCCAAAACAATAAGACTGAAACGCTTACAATGAATGTCGCAAATCCAATGCTAACGTCAAATATTAAACCGAGACCCTCTGCTAAGATTGTCCATGGATCTAACCCTGCCCCCGCTGCTATGATTACTGCCACACCAAATCCAAATATGATATTCCCGACAAATACCATAAATAGAGTTTCAATACGTGGCTTAATATTTAGAGGATATTCCGAGCTCCATCTTGCTGTTGGCACCTCTCTGATAGTAAAAAATTTCATGAGTGACATGTGAGTTACCTGATTTGCTCTAATTTTTTTAAATTTAACTGCTATTTTGTGTTATAGCAGAGATTTGAGTCTAAGAGCCAATAGAGGATCCCTGCCCTTTACCTGTTTTAGCAGGTTCTCTATTTGTTGGATAGTTAAATTTTGTGGCGCCGCAGGTGTATTTTTTCTTGTAGCATTTCTTATAATTGCCCCAAGTTCTTCCAATTTTTTATTTGGCTTGAGATTAAAATCGTTTTCTTTCAAAAAAAACCAACTTGGGTATTTATTCATTACAGAGTCACCTACAATCTTTCCTGTAATATTTAATTCAACGCCAAGTTTTGCTACCATATCATTAACAGCCCATTTAACCAGCGGCCAGTTCTCACTGTAATCGTCACCCGCAAATAAGCCGCCTATTTTAAGTTTTTTATACCACTCACAAAATGTTTTTCCACCCTCTTCACCTGTGTGTGCATATCCATCAAAATATATAAAATCAAAGAAATTATCGTCAAATAAATTGATAGCCTCATCAAATGACATTCGCAGCAGGACATAATTTTTTTCAAGCCCAATCAGCTTCAGAGCAGATATGTATTCTTGAACATCATGGTGGTCTTCGTATAGGTCTACACCATAAAATTTTTTGAATTTACCGGATTTAAGCATCTTATCTGAATAGTGACCACCAGCAACACCCAACTCAATACCAATAAGATTATCTTTTTTAAGAAAATTAATGAGATCATGTCGAAAAAAATTATCATGCTCAATTATTTTGACTTTTGGTGTATTCTTGAGTGCTATTTTTTTTATATCTTCAGATTTCATGGCTTTATCTCAATTCCGACATTATACATATTTTATTAGAATCTCAAAAT
>MDTB01068478.1_pt1 | contig 14342 bp, 14 predicted proteins | sample 811161 | NCBI WGS metagenome assembly MDTB01 (sample SAMN05326650, study PRJNA326480) | marine metagenome | isolation source: seawater | place: Mediterranean Sea | collected 2009
ATGCAAATGAGGACTTCATAAATTCAAAACTTATAGTGCTGGGAGGGTCAAAAAAATCAACTAGGTTAGCTGCTGACTTTTACAAAAATTATACAAATTGTGTAGCAACAAATTACAAGTTCACTGATCTTATATCAGCATCATTAATTAAGTATTCAATTAATACATTTCTATCACTTAAAGTTACTTTCTTTAATGAACTTTATGATATTTTTTCTGAATCAAATCCATCTGTAGAGTGGGAAGATTTTATTAATATTATTTCTGTAGATGAAAGAATTGGTAGCTCGCACATGAAAGTTCCTGGAGTAGATGGCAAGTTCGGATATGGTGGACCTTGTTTTCCAAAAGACTGCAATGCACTTATCAAATATTCCGATGATATTGGTAAACCATTTAAGCTACTTAAAAAAAGCACAGAAATTAATAATAAAATTCGCAATCAATATAAGGAACTTAGCAAAAGAGAAATAGAACAGAACATTAACTACAATATAAAATCTAAATGATATAAAGTGTATAAAAAAAGACTATAAAATATGAAGATAATAATTGTTAGTGGTGGTTTTGATCCAATACATTCTGGACATATAGCATATTTTAAATCTGCCAAAAAGCTCGGTGACATGTTAATAGTTGCTTTAAACAGTGATGAATGGCTAATCAATAAAAAAAGTAAATGTTTTATGCCATTTGAAGAGCGAAAAGCAATAGTTGAAAATTTATCATGTGTTGATTCTGTAATTGAATTTGAAGATGATGAATTAGGGAGTGCAATTAATGCATTAACTAAAGTAAAAAAAATGTATCCCGAGCATAAAATAGTTTTTGCAAATGGTGGAGACAGAAATAAAAAAAATATTCCTGAAATGTCTGTTAGTGATGTAGAGTTTGCATTTAGTGTAGGTGGAGATAATAAGAAAAACTCCTCTTCATGGATATTAAAAAATTGGCAATATTATCGTGAGGATAGATTATGGGGTACTTTTTATAATTTGTTTGAAGATGGTTCTGAGGTAAAAGTTAAAGAACTTATTGTACATCCAGGAAAAGGTATGAGCTTTCAAAAACATTTCAAAAGAAGTGAAATATGGATGGTTAGCAAAGGCTCATGTGTAGTCAATTACAGTAAAGATGGACCTGACAATAAAAAAAATATTAAATTAAAAAAATTTGATCACTATCTTGTGCCTGTAGGTCAATGGCACCAAATTACTAACCCTTTTGATGAAGCATGTCATTTAATTGAGATTCAATACGGTGAAGAGTGCATAGAAGAGGATATTGAAAGAACTGAATATTACTCAGCACCATGATTGATTTTTTAAATAACTAAATTTTTAAAATTTGATATACAATGCTTTGTATTTTTAGCATAAGGCTGGATGGCAGAGTGGTTATGCAGCGGCCTGCAAAGCCGTTAACGCCGGTTCGATTCCGGCTTCAGCCTCCATTAATTTGTTAAAGACATTTATATATATAACAGTATAATAATGTCGAAATATGACGCTTGTTGTTTTATGCCCGAGTGGTGGAATTGGTAGACACAAGGGACTTAAAATCCCTCGATAGAAATATCGTGCCGGTTCAAGTCCGGCCTCGGGTACCATGGTAGATATTGATAATGAAAATTAACTCTAAGCTCGAAATAAAAAATATTGTAATAAGTAGACTATAATAGGTTATATGAACATAAAAAACGAACCTCATCTTATTGAGAATTTTGAAGATGAAATTGACCTTCTGCAACTCTTTAAAGTCTTATTAGATGGAAAATGGATTATATTATCTGTTACAACTATTACGTCCATTTTAGCAGTCATATATAGTCTCTCATTACCCAATATTTACGAATCAAGAATATTATTAGTTCCAAATGAGGCAAACAGCAGACCTAGTCTTTTACAAAACTATAGCAGTTTAGCAAATATTGCAGGTGTAAGTCTTCCCTCAGAAAAGAGCGAGGGTAATTCATTTAAGGCAATCAGAAAGCTTAATTCATTAAGTTTTTTTGAAAGCAACATATTACCTAATATTTTTCTACCCGATCTTATGGCTTTTGATTCTTGGAATTCAGAAAAAAATACAATAAATTATAAGAACGAAATCTATAATAAATCTTCTAATTCGTGGGTTCGAGATTTTTCATATCCTCAAAAACAAATCCCCAGCGCCCAAGAAAGCTTCAATAAATTTCAAGCTGACCATGTAAGCATAAGTGAGGAAAAGAAAAACAATTTTGTTACCATTTCAGTTAAGCACCAATCTCCTTATGTTGCAAAGGAATGGGCTGAACTTTTAACCGAACAAATTAATTACTTTTATAGGGAAAAAGATAGAGAAGAAGCAGAAAAAGCTGTTAATTATTTAAATATGCAGATAGCAAGAACTAATTTGTCAGAAATAAAACAAGTAATTGCAGCTCTTTTGCAGCAAGAGACTCAAAAATTAACTCTTATTGAAGCAAACGAGTTTTATGTCTATGAATATATTGATCCTCCAGCAGTAATGGAAAAAAAATCAGAACCCTCTAGAGCCTTAATCTGTATAATTGGTGCATTATTAGGTGGATTTCTTAGTATTTTAACTGTTATGTTGAGACACTACACATTTGTTTCTAAAGATTAGTAAATACTTTTATAGGTTGTTATTAAAATATATTACTCTTTAACCATCCATATTATTTTGACGAAAATATTCTTATGCTAAATCTAAATAATTTTCAAAAAGTAATCTCTTCTACACCTTTGGTTTCAATTGATTTATGTCTCGTTCATAGAGACAGTCTCTTATTAGGCAAGCGAACAAATGAACCTCTTAAGGGTAGATGGTTTACTCCTGGTGGGCGAATTATGAAGAACGAAAGATGGGAAGATTGTATTGAACGAATAGCCAAAGTAGAACTTGGATTGAATTTAAATTATGAAGATTCTGAATTAATGGGTGTTTGGAATCACTTTTACAACACGAGTGCAGTTAATGAGAAAATTTCGACTCATTATGTAAATCTACCTCATATATTTCTTCTAGAAAAATCACTAGATATTTTTATGGACGATCAGCATGAAGAAATGAGATGGTTTAAACTAAATGATATCGCATCAGACCCTCATCATGAGTATATGAAACTATATGCTGATCACATAACAAAAAATTTTTTAAAATAAAAAAATGAGATTGCTAAGAATAATATAGAAGCTGTATCTATTTGATAGATTTGCGAGTAAAATTAAGTCTCAAAAGTATACGTATTATGAAAAATTTTTTGATCTTTCATTGCTTTATAGCTACTTAACAGGACAATAATGAAGCAAAAAATATATATTGCTGGTCACAAAGGTATGCTTGGCTCTGCATTGCTTAGATCATTAGAAAATACAAACTCAAAAATTATATATGCTGATCGTGACGATTTAGATTTAACTAATCAGAGATCTGTTAAAGATTTTATGCAAGATAAAAAACCTGATCAGGTTTATATTGCTGCAGCAAGAGTAGGTGGAATACATGCTAATAATTCTCTTCCAGCACAATTTATATATGAAAATTTAATGATTGAATCAAATATAATTCATGAAGCATGGCTTTCTGGATGCAAGAAGTTGCTTTTTTTAGGATCAAGCTGCATATATCCAAAGCTTTGCACTCAGCCAATGAGTGAGGAGGAATTATTGTCTGGTCCACTTGAATCAACCAATGAACCATATGCAATTGCCAAGATAGCTGGCATAAAGTTATGTCAAAGTTATAATCGTCAATATGGAACTGAATATGATATTGATTTTAGGTGTGTAATGCCGACCAATTTATATGGGCCTGGTGATAATTACCATTCAGAGCATAGCCATGTAATTCCTGGCTTAATAAGAAGGTTTCATGAGGCTAAGATTAACGGTTTGAGCAAAGTAAGTATTTGGGGTACTGGCAAGCCTTTAAGAGAATTTTTATATGTAGATGACTTAGCCAGAGCATGTCTAAAAATAATGAATATGCCAGAATCTAAATATCAAGAGCTTACCAAAGAAAATATTAATCACTTAAACGTAGGTTCTGGCTTTGAAGTTTCAATTTCTGAATTAGCAGATATTGTAAAAAAATGTATTGGCTTTGAGGGAAAGATTTACTGTGACACAAGCATGCCGGATGGAACACCTAGAAAGATGCTAAATAGCAGCAGGATTATGTCAACTGGTTGGAGGCCTCAAATTAATTTGGAGGAAGGAATTAGTCTTGCATATCAAGAATATCTAAATAGACTTCATAGTGAGGATTTAAAAGAATGAATAGCAAACAAAAGCGTGCATTAATTACGGGAGTTACTGGGCAAGACGGATCTTATTTGGCCGAATTTCTATTGACTAAAGGTTATAAAGTCCACGGAATTAAAAGAAGAATGAGCTCTTTTAATACACAACGAATAGATCACATTTATGAAGATTTGCATTATGGTAATTCGGATTTTGTTTTACATTACGGTGACTTATCTGATAGTTCTAATTTGATTCGAATTGTTGAAGAGGTTCAACCAGACGAAATATATAATTTAGCTGCTCAAAGTCATGTTGCTGTTAGTTTTGAAAGTCCAGAATATACAGCTGATATAGACGCGTTAGGACCCCTTCGTCTTTTAAAAGCCATCAGAATATTAGGTTTAAAAGATAGTGTTCGTTATTATCAAGCAAGTACATCCGAACTATATGGACTTGTTCAAGAAACACCTCAAACTGAAAGTACTCCCTTTTATCCAAGAAGTCCTTATGGGGTAGCAAAATTATATGCTTACTGGATTACAAAAAATTATCGTGAATCATATGGAATGTATGCTTGTAACGGTATTTTGTTTAACCATGAGAGCCCAAGGCGTGGCGAAACTTTTGTTACACGAAAAATAACCATGGGACTTTCTAGAATCGCTTTAGGACTTCAGAATTGCTTATTTCTTGGAAACTTAAACGCTCTCAGAGATTGGGGTCATGCAGAAGATTATGTCAGGATGCAGTGGATGATGTTACAACAAGACGAGCCTAAAGATTATGTAATTGCAACCGGTGAGCAATACTCTGTGAGAGATTTTGTTCATTGGAGTGCAGAGGCACTTGGAATCGATATAGAATTTATGGGGCATGGTGAAAATGAAGTTGGAGTTGTAGCTTCTCTCTCGGAAAATTTTGAAGGCTCCATAAAAGTTGGTGATGAAGTCATTAAAGTTGATCCAAAATATTATAGGCCATCAGAAGTTGAAACCTTATTAGGTGATCCGAACTTAGCTAAACTTGAATTAGGTTGGGAGCCTGAAATTAAAGTTAGGCAGATGTGCAAGGAAATGGTTGATGCTGATTTAAAATCAGCAAAGCAAGAACTTTTAATTAAAAATAACTAAAGTTTTACAACTATATAGAGGAGTTTGAAGAATAATAATATGGTTAAAATTATTGATAAATGTCGCATTTGTGGATCAAAAAATCTTCAAACAGTTTTTTCTCTTAAAAATCAAAGTTTAACGGGCGTATTCCCAGAAACTGAAACAACTAAAATTACTTCAGGTGATGTCACGCTTGTAAAATGTAATGATGAAGATAGTTGTGGGTTAGTTCAACTTCTTGAGAGTTATGATTCCAGTGAGATGTATGGAGATAGTTATGGTTACAGAACTGGATTAAATCCAAGCATGGAATCTCATATTCAAGGCAAAATTTCAAAAATAGTAGATTTTTGTAGTTTAACCAATGACGATGTTGTTATTGATATCGGCAGCAATGATGCAACAGCTTTACATTGTTACCCAAGCAATGTTCATCGAATTGGTGTTGATCCAACTGGTGAAAAGTTTCTTGATTTTTATACTGATGGCATTGAATTAATTGCCGATTTCTTTAGTAAAGAAAAATTAGATCAGCACTCTAAGGATATCAGTGCAAAAGTTATAACCTCATTTTCCATGTATTATGATCTAGAAGATCCGGTTGCTTTTGCATCAGATATTGCACAAACCTTAACTAATGATGGGATATGGGTTTTTGAGCAGAGTTATTTACCATTGATGTTAGAAACAAATTCATTTGATACGATCTGCCATGAACATTTAGAATTTTACGCACTCAAGCAAATAGAGTTTATTCTCGAAAAAGTAGGCTTAAAAGTAATTGATGTTGAACTTAATGATATTAATGGTGGAAGCTTTTCTGTAATTGCTTCAAAAAAAACTGGACCATATAATCAAAATATTGATTCTATTAATGAACTCAGACAGCTTGAAAAAAAAGTAAATTTAGATTCTATTGATTGTTTTTCAGACTTTCGCCATCGAGTAAAAATTGAACAAGAAAAGTTTATGGAATTTATTTCTGAAGCTAGAAATTCAGGTAAAAAAGTATTTGCCTTAGGTGCTTCAACAAAAGGAAATGTACTATTGCAACATTATGGACTTTCATCCGAAGATATAATATCTGTTGGTGAAGTCAATCCAGATAAATTTGGTTGTTTCACGCCTGGAACTTTAATTCCTATCATACCAGAATCAGATGTCCTTTCTTCTAATCCAGATTATATAGTTATCTTGCCTTGGCACTTTAGAGACTTCTTCCTATCCAATCCAAATTTAGTTGGAAAGAAAATAGTTTTTCCTCTCCCAGAATTCCAAATTGTCAAGTTATAAATCTTAGGATGAATGTATCTAATCAAAAGAACTATATTTTTTTTGTAATAGGTTGTAATGGTCAAGATGGCTCTTTTATTACAGAAAAACTAATTTCGTTAGGTTTTGATGTTGTTGGGTTAGGTAGATCACCTATACCTTCTTCAAAGACTGATTCGCATCATTTCACATATATAACGGGAGATGCTAATGATCAAAAAACGATTGATATAATCCTTAAAAAATATTCTCCTAAACGTATTATCCACGCAGCTGCTATTCATGGGTCATCTGGTTTTGACTATGAGAGTAACTGGAAAGAATTAATTGATCTTAATTTAGGCGTCATATCAACTTTGATGGAATATTCAAGGAAAGTTACTGACTCACATGTAACTTATCTAAGCTCTTCAAAAACATTAGATTTTCATGATGGAGAAGTTAATGAACAAACAATTAGGAAGTCTAATTGCCCTTATTCAATTATTAAAAATGCATCAACAGATATTATTAATTATTATAGAAATAGATGGCAAATAAGTGCGAGTGTATTATGGTTGTTTAATCATGAATCTAGCAGGAGATCAATAAATTATTTTTTACCAAAATTAGCCATGGCAATTGCTAATTCTACAAACTCTAAAGATTACAAATGTGACTTTACTGGGTTTGATTTCTTTGCTGATTGGTCATGTGCAGCTTATATTTCAGAAGCCATTGTAAATACATCAAATCAAGGACTTAATGAAGATTTTGTTTTAGCAAGCGGCCAAACATGGCATGCAGCTGACTTAGCCTTTTCAGCATTTCAAGAATTTGGACTGGATGTATATGAACATACAAATCTTAAAAAAACTGAAATATTACCCAACCAATCAATGCCATGGCATGTAAATACTTCAAAAGCAGAAAATTATATAAATTTTATAAACTGTCCTGATGCACTTTCTACTTGTATTAAAATAGCTAAAGATTTCATTTTAATTTCTAAAGAGAGCTCAGAAAAAAGTGATTAATTTATTAAAAATCTTATTCAAAAATCCGCTTAGAGTGTTACTTAAATTTTTTTATGGTGATGAATTAAAATCAAAGCCTTTGCGAAGTACTTCAATGGTTATTTACTATCCTCCGCATCAACATCTTACTTTTTTTGGAAAGCACATCGTTGATTATGAAAGAGAAATAATGAAGTATTTGAAAATCTCAACTTCAGTTAAAGAGGGCGACTTAGTATTTGATATTGGATCAAATATTGGACAATACATGCTTTTTTTTTCAGATGTTGTTAATACATCAGGCAAAGTTATATGTTTCGAACCTAATCCATACTCTTTTAAAATACTTTGCAAAAATAAGATTGAAAATAAATTGGATAATGTAATTCTTGTTAAAGCGGGTATAGCTTCAGTTGAAACAAAATCTTTGATGCTGGCAGACGATGAAACAGGAGGAAGGCTTTCAAAATTAATTACATCAAATGAAGCTAAAAGTCACAATGCTCAAGAATATTTTGAAACTGATGTTTATTCACTCAAAAGTGTTATAGATAAATATGGGGATCCAGACTTTGTAAAAATAGATGTAGAGGGGGGAGAATCAGATATATTTGCTTCAGTTGATTTAGATCATTTGCCATCAAAAACAAAATTTATCGTAGAAGTTAGAACAGAAACAAAAGAATGTATTTTTAGTTTTTTTAAAAACTATGATTGTTTTTGTATTGAAACTCAATCTGTTATAAATTCTTCTAGTGACATACCTAATTTTGCAAATTTAATTTTTCAAAATACAAAAAATAATAACTTATCATAGGGATTTGGTTTGATTAAAAAAAGTAAGGATGATACTAATTTGAAAATGTTTATTTTGTGTGGTGGACGAGGTAAACGTTTAGGCTCTATAACAAATAAAATACCCAAACCACTTGTAAAGATTGGATCAAAACCAATGCTGCATCATAAACTTGATTTTTATTCTAATCAGGGCGTTTCCGATTATATATTTTGTACTGGCTATAAATCAGACCAAATTATTCAATCTGTTGCTAGTTATAAAAATATATCAGCAAAATTCAGTGACCAAGGAGAAAAAGCTGGAATATTAAAAAGGATTTATGAGGCTAAGAAGTTATCTCCCGGAACAAATTTGGTAAGTTATGGAGACACGATTACTGCGATTGATTTAAAGCTTCTGGCAAATACTCATAAAGATTCCGGCATGCCATGCACAATAGTTACGGCGCCTATTATTCATCCCTTTGGTCTAATAGACTTTGATCAGAGAGGTTACGTCACAAGCTTTAGTGAAAAACCAGTCTTAAAGTACTTCATTGGATACAGTATAATATCGGATGATTTTTTTGACTACATTCCCAAGGAATACATTGAAATGGAAGATGGTACTGGTTTAGTTTGTGCATTTCAGTATCTTATCGAGCGAAAGCTTCTTAAGTCTTATTTTCATGAGGGAAAACAGATCACATTCAATACTCCTGAAGAACATCGTTCTGCTGAAGAGAGTATCGATGGTTTTTTAACAATAAAATGAAAATTTAGGAGTAAATTTAATGAATATATTAGTTACAGGCGGCAGTGGTTTTATTGGATCTAATCTTGTAAGAAGGTTATTAAATGATGGTCATAAGGTTACCATCACAACTAAATATAATAGTATTATTGATAATGTAAGGGTTGCTTCATTCTGGGATGATATTGAGGTCATTGAGGCTGATCTTCGTAATGCAGATTCTTGTAAACAGTTTGAAAATCGAATTTTTGATATAGTTTATCATCTTGCTGCATATAACCATGTTGGTGATAGTTTCTTGCATGTTCAAGAAGCACTTGATTCAAATCTTTCAGCAACCTCAAACCTACTTGAATCTGGCATTAAATTTGATAGATTTATTTATACTGCCACATCAGAAGTATATGGATTTCAAGACACTGTTCCTTTTACTGAGAGCATGATGCCTTTTCCAATATCGCCATATGCAGTTGGCAAATATGCTGGCGAACTATATGCAAGAATGCGTCAACACAAGGATAATTCACCTATAAGTATTATCCGTCCATTCAATACATTTGGTCCATTTCAGAGTGAGCGAGCCGTAATACCTGAATTAATTATCAAATGTCTAAGGGGTATACCAATTGAGACAACAAAAGGTACTCAAACAAGAGAATTTAACTATGTAGATAATATTGTTGATGGTTTCATAAGTTTGGCCACCAGTAATGAGTTTGTTCCCGGCCCAATTAATATCGGCTCTAATAGAGAGATTGCAATATGTGATTTGGTAACACAAATACATGAAGCTTGTGATTCGAGTTCCGATTTACGCATTGGAGCGCTGGTTGATCATCCAACAGAGATTTGGCGGATGTGTGCTGATTATTCCATGGCAGAGAGTGAGCTTAATTGGAAGCCAGAAATTAGTTTTGAAGATGGATTGACTAAAACGGTAAGTTGGTACAAAAAATATATAAATGTATTCTTTTCTGATGATTCCAATTTGCTTTTGTTGAATGAAAAAAATCTCTAGCAGCAATATCTCAAATAAAATTCTTGTAATGGGGGGAGATGGTTTTATTGGAAAAAATTTGATTCAAGTTTGTTACTCTAAAAATATAAAAATAAAAAAAATACCTCGACTAAATGAAAATAAGCTAGAAACATGGGCTGATAATAATCCTGCCGATACCTTGATATGTCTTGCGGCAACATTACCACAGAAAAAAGATATCTTAGATAGTGATTTATTTATAAGAAATATTGAAGTCGCTATACAAACATTATTAGTTGCAAAAGCGTCAAAAGTAAAAAGAATAGTTTACATAAGCACCTTTCTTTATTCTGATAAACAAGAAGGAATTGCTGATGAGGACTCACCAGTTGATGAAAAAAATGCATATAAGGCAAGCAAACACATTTCTGAAAAAATATTAATAAAGGGATCTGATTTTATAGATATAGAATGTATCTCGCTGAGGCCTTCAAATATTTATGGATCAGGACAAAATGAAGAAATGTTGTTAAGTAAATTAATCTCAGGAGCAATAAAAGGTGAAATCTACTTAAATGACGCTAATCCAATAAGAGACTATTTGCACGTAAGTGATTTATGTAATGCAATATTAGGTGTCTCAAAACTATCTATGCAAGAAAATTATCTTATTTTGAATGTCGCCTCTGGAGAAACATTTAGCAATTTAGAATTAGCTGAATTAATCAGAGATAAAATTAAACCTACTTCAAAGATATTTGTAAAAAATAGTCAAAGAGAAAATGACACTTATGATGGAAGAATGAATCCCAAAAGATTACGCAACTTAATAAATTGGGAACCAAAAATCTCAATGTCTGAATACATTAATAACCAAATCTTTGAATAGAATATCTAAAAATGAATATTTTATTTGATTTCTCAGTTTCAAATCAAACAGGTGCATTTCAAAGGATTAAGGCTACGCTTAAATTTTATGATAACTTAAATGGACAGTTTTTTATTTTAAATTCAAATCTAAAAAATAAAATTCCGCCACAAAACAATAATACAATTGAGTTTTTTAATCCAAAAATTAAAAATAGGTTAATGCAAAATACTGGATATATAGATGCATTTATTGAAAAACATGGACAACCAGATATTTTTTTTTCATATGGAATTCCGGTAATCAAAAAAATTGGGGTTATAAATTGGTTTCATATTAGCAATGCATTGACTTTAAGCACTAGTAATATAAATATTTCACTATCTCTTAAATTAAAAATGATTTTCTTTCGTAAAAGAATTCAAAAATCAATTCCTTTTTTAAATGTAGTAAGTGGAGAATCTGATTCAACCCTAAAATTATTTCATCAAGTTTTTAGGAAAAAAAATCATATAGCCAATGTAAAGCTTAGAAATGGATTCACCACAGATGAATTTAACCAATCAAGCTACATTAAAAGAAATTTAGATGATCTATATGCAGTTGCAATTGGAATACAGAGCTACAAGAGAATTGACTTGGCATATAAAGTTTTTTTGGATCTTCAAAAAGAAAGGCAAAATTTAAATAAATTTATATTAATTGCTAGTCCTTTTGATAATTTAAATGATAAGTTCCTTGTTTCTAATAATGTTAGAAAAGATAAAAACGTAATTTTAATTGCACCAACTAAAAGACAAGAGGTGCTTGAGTTGCTTAAAGGTGCTCAGACTTTTATTTCTATGTCACAGATTGAAAATTCTTCTAATGCGCTTTTAGAGGCATCGTTGTTTTGTAATGAATTAATTGTAAGTGATATCCCATCTCATAGAGAATTTTTATTAGAAAATTGTAATTTTGATGAAATTACCTCACCTGCAGCTAAAAAAAATTTACTTAACGCAAGAAAAGCCATTAAAGATACATCCGCATTAAAGTCTTGGAACGAATGTATTGAATTATTTGATAATCAAGCTAAGAAAATTCTTAGAATTGATCAAAATTTATTATAAATATCAATTATTCCAAGCCAGACATATTATTAAATTTTATGTTTTTTTTATGATTATAATTTAATTTTGATGATAACATTAGCCAATTACATGGCTTTCATTATCAGTCTCCAACTAAAATGCTTAAAAGACTACTATCAAATAAAAGAATATTAAGCAGCGAGTCTAAACGTTTTTTCACATCAGTTTTCTGGAATATTTTAGGCAATATTATATATAGAGGCGGTGTTATTGTTGGAAATATTTTTGTTGCGAGAGAGCTTGGTGAGATCGGTTTTGGACTTGTCACACTTTTAATAAGCATTGTTACTGCGGTAGTAGTTTTTATAGATATGGGCATTAGCTCTGCTACTGCAAAATTTACGGCTGAATACAGTGCAAAAGACAGAAATGATTTATCGTATTTCCTAATATGTCTTTGCATTTCAGTATTTTTTACAAGCATGATTATTACTTTAGCTTTTGCATTTTTATTTGATTCGTCACTTCTTTTGATGGAAAAGAATGATAAAAGTTTCCTTTTGATATGCTTTTTACCATTTTTAATAAGCCTGATTTCTGTCTTAAGTGCATTACTTGTGGGCAGAGAAAAATTTAAGAATTTAGCTTTAGTAAATATATTTTTTGGGATCCTTATTCCTTTTTCTCTTGTAATAATGTCTAAATTATATGGTTTTGAGGGATATGTTTACGCTTATTTTGCGTCAAGCTTATTATTTGTCATATGTTTGATTTTAATGTCTGTGTATGAGTTCAAAGATTTTGAATTTATTTGGAATAAATCAAAAATAAAGAAAATTGCAAAACAGTATATAAATTTTTGTATTCCATTGTTGATATTAGGTTTTCTTGGACCTCCAGTTTACCTGTATTGCAATACTCTTCTTGTCTCTCAAGTTAATGGCCTAATAGAATTAGCAATTTTAGGTGTGGCTCTTCAAGTTCAAGCTGTTATTGTATTTTTATCAGGTTCTCTTGCTTTAGTTTTGATTCCAAAAGTCTCTCGTGAAGTAGCTCAAACAAAAAATTTAATTTATAAAAAAGAAATTAGCTATACTTTTGCATTTACTGCAATACCTGCTTTAATTGTGTTATTGTTCGCAAAGCAAATTTTGGATCTATATGGAATTGATAATGTGGGAGGTAAATACGTATTGCAAATAATTTCAGTCGCAGGTGTTTTTGTTGCAGTTCAAACAGTTGTGGGAGGCATCTTGACAGGAAGCGGCCATCTAAAAATTCAACTAATATCAAATTTTTTTGGCGCTATGCTATTAATAATTTCTGCAAATATTCTAGTTAACTTTGGTGCGGAAGGCATAGCTGCAGCAAGAGCTATTTCAGCTAGTTTCATTATGAGCATTTTATTAATATATCTCTTCTTTTTTAAAAGTAGATTGAGTTTGTAAAATATGGCAGCTATTATAAAAAGTTCATTTTCAAGGAAAATAAAACTCACTTCTGTCTTCATCATTTTTTTATCATTATTATTTTCTGCTATAAGTCTTTCAACAAATATTCCTCAAGAAAATATCATCTGGCTTTTATTAGTATCTATACTATTTTGTGTATTATTATTTATAACCTTTTTTAGTATTGGGACTATTAAATATCAGAATGCTCCAGTTTACCTTTCTTTTTTAAGTTTCTTAGTAGCATATTTATTTCAATTAGCAGTTTTGATAGCTAACCCAGATATAGCCGGCTTTGATTTGTGGATAGCTGACTTTATATCAGATGAAAAAGTAATTTTTTCATTTGCTGTATCTTTCATAGTAGCTATTTCAGGATATTGTTTGGGAGTTTTGCTTGTAAGCATATTTAGAAAGAAAAAGAATAATTTTAATAATAAAAATACATTTTTTTATTTTGATAGTAAAAGGTTATTTTTTTGGTTTCTTGTCCTTCTTTTCTTATCAGTGAGCACCGCATTGATTATTTTTATTTTTGGAATTTCGCATATGGGTGGAGAAGGTACAGTACTGCCATTTAGATTAAACGGCTTAATTTTTTATATTAGAACAGACCTAATCCCATTACTAATTACTTTCTCTATTTATGCTTGCATGATAAAAAAAAATCTAAGATACGTGACACTATTTTTAGCTTTATTAATTTTTCATGCATTAACAGATATGACTCTGCGAAGTTCAAGAGGGTTTCTAATTCAAGTTATGCTTTCAGTATTTTTCTTATTCATTTTTATGGGAAAATTCGATTTGA
>MDTB01072096.1_pt1 | contig 14342 bp, 12 predicted proteins | sample 811161 | NCBI WGS metagenome assembly MDTB01 (sample SAMN05326650, study PRJNA326480) | marine metagenome | isolation source: seawater | place: Mediterranean Sea | collected 2009
ACGGCTCTACAGCCGTTTGTTCAGGAATTGTCAGATGCATTCCATGCAGAACGTAAGCAGCTTGTTGCAAAAATACGGGCGGACAAGATTTTGGCAGCAAGAGATTACGCGTTTTGTCTATTTCCGGAGAATTTATTGGGCGAATTTCTTCTAGACAGCGTGGGCCGTTCGTTGTAGGTTGGGAATACCTGCAGAAGGGCATGCGATGGGTGTCGGTGGATTGCTATTCACGAACACCAAGGGTAGCAGGACGGGTCAGAGAGGGGTGCGGAGGGTCTCGTAAAGGCCCGAATGAGAGATTCCTGTCCTATGGGCATTGTTTCCGATTTAGGAGCAGAGCCGACCTTCAATCCGGCAAGCAGTTCGCTGCGAGCGATGCTGGCCAATTCAGGTGATCGTTCTGCTGTCGAGCATTTTCTCTGCACTCAGTTGTGCCGCCTTCCCACCGTTGATTTTCGAGATCAACTCGAAATCGCTGATGGAAATATTGGGCAGCGGCTACTGCTCAAACAAGATGCACGAATCGTTGGTCATGCGCACCTTCGCTTTAGAGAGGTTAGTTGGGGGAAATCCCGACTGTTGACCTGCCGCATCAACGCCCTTGATCTACTTCCCGGATACCAAAATCCCGTTGTCGTGCGCACCATGCTACGCGAGATCGAAGGCGTTCTCAGGGAGAGACGAGCGGTGATCGTGCGGGCAAATCTTGCCGATGTTTCACAGCGAGGCTCATTTCCGCTTTGGCCATCCAACTGGTTTGCCTCCAGCAGTTTTAAGCAATACGAAGCAAACCCGCGAGCGATCTTGGCAGAAATTGCAATCCGAGCAGATGCGGCATCTGCATTTCATCAACTTGAATATAGTAAGAGTTGTAAAGCGACCACGATACGCCCGTTCCGTCAGATGGAGCTTGCGGCATTAATGAGGATTTATCGGTTACATGAAAGTACCGGATATGGATTTTTAAAACGGCCAGAGGAATATTGGCAGTGGTTGGTAAGACGCTCGACAGGCGCTCAAATCCTTGTAGCGGTCGATCATCGAAAACATCGTGGCATCAAGCAGCGGGGCGGAAAAATTGTGGCATATGCGGTTATTAGTGGAAATGAAATTCTAGAAATTCTTGGCGAGCCTGCAAATGTCGTAGCCACGGAACAATTATTGACACGAATCTGCGCCGATGCGATAGAACACAATTTCCGGACACTTTGCCTAGCAACCGCCGATCCGAATAACCGGTTGGCCGAACTCTATGTGGTCACACGTGCTGCGAAAAAAGCACAGCCAAGCAAAAAGCAAAAAACGAGCGTCATCGGTGTGCCTAGCTTAAAATTGCTCGTACGTCGATTAAGCCCTGAGTTGCTCAGGCGCTGGCGAGTCACGCAGACTTCTGACGTGGCCATTCTCGGTTGGGGTTTGGGAAAACACGCAAGCCGTTTGGTGTTAAACGAAAAAGGACTGAGGCTCATCGATGGTGATGCGTGCCATGATCGCCTCATTTGTTCGCAGCAGATTTGGATTCGCTTACTGCTGGGGGAACTGAGCGCTCCGGCGGCTTTTTCTGCCAATCTCCTTGAAGCATCGACGCCCCATGCACAGCGTTTAGCGGAAATTTTGTTTCCTGAACTCCCTGTATGGCAAGCGGCCTGGGATCATTTTATAAATAGCTAAAAGCATCATGCCATTCCGATCGATGGGGATGGCGCTTTGGTTCTTCAAGGCCATGTTTGGGGAAATTCGATGCGAAGGCCATCCGGTCTCAAAATAGCCGCGCTGATGTTGTGCGGAGTCTTGCTCGTACTGCTCTTCAGTCGCTTTGCCGTGCAGGGAATATTTTTACCGATACGCGTTATTGGCGCTTCGATGGCGGAAACGTTTTGGGGCCCGCATTACACGATTTGTTGCAAAAATTGCCAATTTTGTTTTGTCGTCGACGCCGCCACTGTGCCCCCTCAGCGATTCACAAATTGTCCGAACTGCGGGTCACAAAATGAACACAAGGCAAACGAAAGAGTGATTGCGGGTGACCGTTTATTGGTTGATCAAATGAGTTATCAGTTTCGTGACCCCTGTCGTTGGGAAACAATTCTGTTTCGCTCCACGGATCCACCCATTGCACATTGCCTAAAGAGAGTTGTGGGGCTTCCAAATGAAAATGTATCCATTGCTGATGGTGATATTTGGATTAATGAAGAACGGCTTAAGAAAGATTGGTCGACGCTCGATTCACTGGCATTAGTCGTGCATGACGCACGCTATGTTTCGCAGCAACCGCGGAGCCCACCACGTTGGCGGCCACAATATGACCAGACGCAATGGAAGAAGAATGCTCAGGGTAATCAAGGTTTCGAGTATTTTCCCTGTACGCAGAGCACCGATCAGGTGGCGCCGATTGATTGGATCGTTTACAAGCATGTTGATTTTCATCACGGGCGTCTGCGGGTGACGAATCAGATTACAGATAATTATGCTTACAATCAGACGCTTTCGCGGAAATTGTATTGGACGGATGATTTAATCCTTTCGGCAAACATTCAATGTTTTGGTAGCGGCAGCCTATTTTTCCAAGTCGGTACCTGTCGCTTGCAAATTGATTGTTCTCAAGGACTCGGCATCCTGCGGGAGTCTGGCCGAGAGGTTGCGACTTTCGACTGTAAGATAAAGAAATTGCGGGCACCCGTTCGGATTGAGGTAGCGTCCGTCGACAGACGATTTTTTTTCGTAATTGACCGCGAGGTCATTTTTTCTTGCGATCTGGAAGCGCAGCCAGCACAACCAATAGCGCACACCACGAAGGTTTCGACCGAACCGGCGGGCTCGATCGGTGAGCTGCGGGACGCACGTTTAGCGGTCGGGAGTCAATCGCTGCGCGTTACGGTCGACGATCTTTTGGTTCGCCGCGATATTTATTACACGCCTGACATTCAAGGAATCCTGGCGAGTCGTGTCGGGGATTACCATTTAGGTAAAGAAGAATTTTTTGTCCTTGGCGACAATAGTCCGGTTTCTCTCGATAGTCGGCGAGATATGGATGAGGCGATCGTTCGTCGGGCGGACGTTTTGGGCCGTGTTTGGCGCTGGAGATAGTCGTATTTTGCGTGGCCGGAAGGACGTAGATCGAAGTTCACCAGCACCGTGCGATACGCTATATTACGTTCTCTTCCCAGTCACTCAAATCTACTTTTTGCTGCTGTCGATTGTTATGGCGAAAAATAATATACGTAAAGACGGAAAGCAAAAAAAAATTCAGCAGGGTGCTGGTGGTGGTGCTAAAACTGCCATGCTTCATCTTTTAACCTCGAAGAGTGTCCGCGAAACGGTCGAGTCGATCGTCGTAGCCTTTGCGTTGGCATTCCTCTTCCGCACATTTGAGGCAGAAGCATTTGTCATTCCGACCGGTTCCATGGCGCCGACGCTTCAAGGGCGGCACCAGGATGTTGATTGTCCGATGTGTAAATACCCCTATCGCGTCAGTGCCAGTCAAGAAATCGATCCGGCCAACGAGCGTAAACAGGCGGATGTGATTGGGGGAGAATGTTCAAACTGTCGGTATTGGGCGTGCACCAAGCGGCAACAGGGGGAATTGTTGGGTTACCCAAGGCCTTTTAATTCAGGCGCACTCCAAGTCGATGCGGAGTCAGAATCGGCCAACGGCGATCGAATTATTGTGAGTAAGTTTGCCTATGCGTTTCAGGAACCACAGCGATGGGACGTGTTTGTGTTTCGATTTCCGGGCAATGCTTCGCGGAACTATATCAAGCGACTTGTCGGCTTGCCGGGCGAGACACTGAAGTTACATCGAGGTGATGTCTTCCAAGCGGAAGAGGTCGCCGCCAATGAACAAGCAGCTAGAAAGTTACAATACACGATTGCCCGTAAGCCGCCGTTCAAGGCGGTGGCGATGGCACAGATGGTCCACGATAATGAGTATCAGGCGGAAATGCTCACGCAAAGTGGTTGGCCGCATCGTTGGGGATTGTGGCCACGTGACGCGGTCGCAAATGAGGGTGATTGGCAGCCCGCCGATAATCATCGGCGATTTATGACAGATGGCAAGAGTCAGGAACCCACTTGGCTACGCTATCAGCACCGCGTGCCGGAGTTTAAACAGTGGAACCAGATCGTAGCAGCCGCACAGAAAAAAGATCCGGCTGAAAAAGTGAGCCTACTGCAGGGCATGGAACCGGAGCCCCAACTTATCTCGGATGCTTATTCGTATAACTCGGGGATTGTCTTTCAATATCCACCGCATGTTCAGTCGAATCGGATAGCGATGGGAATGTACTGGGTGGGTGATCTGATGCTCGAGTGCAGACTGGAAGTCTTCGACGATAGAGGAAGCGTTTTACTGGATCTTGTCGAAGGGGGTAAGCACTTTCAGTGTGAGTTTGATCTTACTACCGGCACCGCCACGTTGGGTATCGACGGCGATTTTTACGACGCCCAGGGTGAGACTGCACAGCAGCCATCTGCGCAAACCGCGGTTCGTGGGTCGGGGACGTATGATCTGCGATTTGCTAATTTTGACGACCAACTTTTTTTATGGGTGAATGGAAAGCCGGTCGTCTTTGATTTACCAACCACCTATCCACCGCTGGGAAATACCGTTCCCGTATCCGATGCGGAGGACGGGGGAGATTTAGCACCGGTTGGTATTGGCGCGCAGGGTGCAACTGTCGCAGTGGACCAACTGCGGATTTTGCGAGATGTCTATTACATTTCCATACCACCCGATCTTAGTTATACGCGATCGTATGTGCGTGGACCTTTGGCTGCCGATAATTACCTGGGGAGATTGGAGGTGGTCTCGGCGGCTCAAGAAGTGCTTACGAATAAAGCAAAATGGCCCGAGTGGTTTGCTGAAATGCATGCGCTTTACTTTCCGCTTGAGCGTTTTGAACTGCCGGACCGCGGCCAGGACCAGTTTTTTGCCCTTGGAGATAATAGCCCCCAGAGCAAAGATAGTCGGCTCTGGGCAACCCCCAATACAGAGTATTATGTGGAGAGAGATCTGCTGATTGGAAAGGCACTGTTTATTTACTGGCCTCTAACGCACATGAGTTGGGTGCGTTAAAAGGCGCTTGTTGCAAGGATGTGTGATGTCGCTGTTGAAGGTGGAAGGACTGGTAAAAGCCTATGGCCGTCGCCGTGTGGTGGACGGCATTGATTTTGAAGTTGCTGAGCGCGAAATTGTCGGCCTCCTGGGGCCAAATGGCGCCGGAAAGACAACCAGCTTTCGGATGACCTGCGGAATGGTGGAGCCGGATGCGGGGCGGGTGCTACTTCACGATATGGATGTCACTTCATGGCCGATGTACCGGCGCGCCCGGGACGGAGGGATGGGGTATCTAGCGCAAGAACAATCTGTTTTTCGCAGACTCAGTGTGGAAGATAATATTTCCAGTGTGTTGCAGTTGCTTGGGGTCGGATACAAGCAAAGAAAACAGCAAACAGAAGAATTACTCGAGCGGTTTAACATTACAAAAATACGTAAATCGAAGGCGCAGTTCATTTCAGGCGGTGAAAAGCGGCGATTGGAGATTGCACGCTGTCTGGTATCGAATCCCCAGATTATTCTTCTCGACGAACCTTTCACGGGTATCGATCCGGTGACCATCAATAGCATTCAAGATATTATCCGAGGACTGCGTGATAGTGGGATTTCGATTCTTATTACAGACCATCGAGAGCAAGAAACGCTGGCGATTACCGATCGCAGTTACGTGATTCGCGATGGTCAGGTACTTTGTCATGGAAGTCCGGATGAGGTGCTGAGTAATCCGGCGGCACGGAAATATTATTTTGGCGATACTCCGGCTCTGGGCGTTGGGCGACCGTTAGGGGGACCGCGAGACGGTGGGGGCCCTCATTCGCCAGATCGGCCAAAAAAACCGCGTCGCAGGACCGCCTGATGGAAAAAGAGGTTGCCTGTCGAGAGCGTGACAAAAAGGCGGGAAAAACAGCTTTTCCAGGGCCATATATTGCCAAAGCTTTGGCCCGGCTAAGCCGATATGGTATTAGACGCCCTGCTGTGGTATTAGTTTTGGCGTCACGCAGGTAGAACCCGTTTGTTGGTCTATCGAATAAGAACAAGTTAAACAATGTCCCTCGGTCGACCCGGGCAATGTAAGGAGATTTGAGATGTCCGAAGAGTATTCCGCAGAACACGATGAATATAATGAAGATACTGAATTCGAGAGCCACCTTGGTGATTCAGATGCTGAATATGAAGATGAAGAAATCAGCACAGATGAGGTTGATCGCGTTCTCGAATCCTTAACCAATCTTTTAGAGGGTGTAGAAAGTGCCACCGTTCATGAGCATTTAGAAGAAGCGTACAATCAAATATTCAGCCTGGTCTATGAAGAAGAGGGTGGCGAGGAAGGTGAATTAGAGGAGCCAGAAGAAGCATTTGCAGGTGAGCTTGAAGGAAATGAACTCAAAGAAGATGCTATCGATGAAGAATATGAAGAAGACGATCTTCTTGACGAGGAAGCCGCCTAAGGCGAGACTTCCGTGAAGGAGCGAATGCTTTTTCGTTTAAATTAATTGAGTCGATAAATAAAAAACCCACTGTTTTGCAGTGGGTTTTTTTCTGTTTATCATTCATGTAATCCGGAGAATGTGACTACCTGCGGGAAATCGAAAGGATCGAGGCACCCGCATTTTCATTCGGTATCGGAGTTGGACTACCGGCCGGAATTTCTTCCACGGGTGGCATTGTATTTTCTGCATTTTTTAGTGCTTCAAGCACTTCGTCCGGCGGTCCGTTCGGTGGAGTTTTGAGTGGTGGTGGGCACCAGTTGGGGTAGGTATAGCCGATTAGATTTGGATAGTTCAAGTGACAATATGGAGAACCTTGATAGCAGCAGCCACTCACCACGCAGGCAAGTACCAGGAATCCTGTGTGTATCGAAAAGCGGGTCATCCGTTCGATTCCTTCCAATCCACGCAATAGTTTGCCCACAATCTTCTGGGTTGTCGGCGTCAACTTGCGAGGTAGACTTATTTGAGGTTTGAGGCTCCGCACGCGGTTGCGGTTCCTTCTGGGTTTTAAGCTTATTGTGCAAGAACAGAGGCCCCGGTAGCTCAGCTGGATAGAGCAGCTGACTTCTAATCAGCAGGTCGATGGTTCGAATCCATCCCGGGGTGCTTCTGTTAATCGATCGCGGGAAATTACTCTCTAACGCCGTTCAGACTCTTACGAGGGTAATCATTTACCCCCTGTTTATTTACGTTGCTGTGGTGGAGCATCGACATTCGATTTGTTTCGACCAGCAACATAAGTCCGGTTGTCTGAATAAAAGAATGCTTCACCTTCAACAGCGAGTTCTGTTTCTGAGGCCTCGTTTCCATACGTGGCTCTTACTATGTGTTCACCTTGCCGATGTCCGGTTGCCCGAAACACCAATTCACGCTTTTGGTCGATGGCAAGATTGATTGGATGAAATTCCAGTTGACGATCATTGACTTTGAGACCTTCACGCTCTTCCGCTTGCATTCCTTCAGGAAGCTCAACGCGAATGACAACGTGATTTGCATGTCGCGTACCATGGTTGGTGACCGCAACGGTAAACGTAGCAATTTCGCCTACTTCCACAGGCCCGCTTTCATTGATAATCGCAGCAAATAATTGAGGCCGTAATACAACGTCCGTGGCAAATTGATCGACTGCGGAAAGACCACCTTGCGACTTCGCTTTTGCTTGAGGGACCTGACGCCCCTCCTCGACCGCTCGCGTATAAACCGACCAGCTTACCTCTTCAGACGGATTCAGCTGAGGAATTTTCCAACAGAGTAAATTTTCTTCTTTGCTGCATAAGCCTTCTTTACTGGTCCCCAAAATTTTCAGGCCAAATGGAATTGCCATTTCAACGTCAACATGCTGTGTGGGCGCATCGCCCGGGTTGGAGACGCGGACAATATATTCACCATTTCGATGGAGATATCGTATGGAAGGCCCATCCACCACGATTTCTAATCGTGGCCGCGTGATCAGAGTATGCCATTTAGTTTCGGCTAATTGATCCATACTATCCCGCGCCGAGAAGTGTGCATCGAGAGCTTTTTTCGTAAGGGCCTTCGCAGAAAAGTGGACAACTTGTGATTCACCTGGTGCAAGTTGCGCAAAGGTCATCGGAGCCGTCGAGCTGTCATCAATATGTGTTTCACTGGGAAAAGTCGGTGTGACAACAACGTCTTCAGCGGTGCCATCCCCGTTATTGGAGACGGTCAGCTGATATTGAACGTGGTTACCATATCCAATTTCAATCGGAGCAGAGCATTCAAGATCGAGTTTGGCCTGCCGAACTTGGATTTGCGTCTCATTTTGTGTCGCAAAACTTGTACGCGCCTGCAATTGGATGGGACCGGTCTTTTCGGGCTTCAATTCCAAGCGGATTTCACGATGCTGCCGGGGAGCAATTTTCCCAAGGTTGAATCGCGCAACTCCCTCTTCGATGGTGCCCGGTTGGGGTGATGCGCTCAGGAGTCGTGCATCGGTCGGCAAAGCGACCTGGACGACGACAATCTCTGCAGCCTGCTGCCCAACATTCTGGACCTGTAGCTGATACGTTGCGCTTCGACCAAGATGTATCTCGTCTGGAGAGATTGTTTTTACCGTAAGCACCGGCGCAAAGTAATTGACCGGTGGTGGTACTGGTTCTTCTCCGCGACTGATACTTGTAATGAATACAAGCGAAATAAACGCCAGCACGAAACGGCATCGCGTTTGGAAATACATCATGGTCACTGCTTTCAACTAAGTTCCTGAGTTGCCCGCTTTGTCACCTACGGGGATGACAGAATGCACTCCTTACAAGGAGTTCAGCCGGCAGAGGGCTTGAGAAACGACACAGATCAAAGGATGATCAGTTAGGGCTTGTCCCACATTTTCTTGTGGATCCCCCGAGCCCCAAGCGTCGCTGCCAGATTTGCTTTAACGGTTATATCGGCTGTAACGCTTTTACCGCTTGATAGGAAATGGGCAGCTCTTGCGCTCTAAATGAAACTGGCAACGCTTGCTGATAGCGTTCGCGTACCCCACGCTCTTGAATTAACGGTCAAAAAGTGCTTCTGCTAGCATCGACCGGTCCGTGTTACCGTGCTACGTGGTCGCCTGCCTTGCCCCAAACAGAATATGCCAGTGCGACCGACTCCTTCGATTTTTGATGGTCAGTGCGTCTAAAAGGCTTTCAGGGAGGGAGTTGGTCATTCGGTGGGCTGTTGGTTCTAATAGAGGTCTCTTAATTAACCCTGAAAGCGAATCGATGGTCTACCGAAGCCTTAAAGCGTGTGTCGCTGATCTTGAGACATCCGGCCAATTGGTAAGGATCGATCAGGAAGTCGATCCCTATCTTGAAGCGGCAGAAATCCATCGCCGTGTGCATCAAGCCGGGGGGCCTGCTGTCTTTTATGCACGGGTCAAAGGCTCACCGTTTCCGATGGTGAGTAATCTGTTTGGGACCCTTCAACGCGCCCGCTATATTTTTCGTGATACGCTGCAGAGCGTTCAAAGGCTGATTGAGTTGAAGCTTGATCCAGCGCATCTTTTCCGCCAACCAGGTCGCTATTGGTCTACACCCCGGACAGCGTGGCACACGTTGCTCAAACCAGTCCGCTCAGGGCCGATTTTAGAGGGAACAACGAAGATTGAACAATTGCCCCAGTTGGTGTCCTGGCCGGATGATGGAGGGGCTTTTGTCACTTTGCCCCAGGTTTATACCGAGGATGTCCAGAATCCAGGTATCGCCCATTCGAATCTTGGAATGTATCGCATCCAATTATCGGGCGGAGGATATTTGAAAAATGAAGAAATTGGTATGCACTACCAATTACATCGAGGCATTGGAGTACACCATTCGTCGGCCATAGAGGCAGGCGTACCGTTAAAAGTAAATATTTTTGTAGGTGGGCCTCCTGCGATGAATATGGCGGCGGTGATGCCGCTTCCGGAGGGATTGTCTGAGCTGCGTTTTGCGGGAGCTTTAAACGGACAACGCACACGGATGATTACGAAAGGGGACTTGCCAATCTGTGCGGATGCAGATTTTTGTATTAGCGGTTACGTCATTCCAGAAAAGATGCTGCCGGAAGGGCCGTTTGGAGATCATTTAGGTTACTACAGTCTGGCACACGATTTTCCCGTGATGCGGGTCACCCGTGTACACCACCGTCGTGATGCGATTTGGCCTTTCACGGTTGTCGGACGACCGCCTCAGGAAGATACGATTTTTGGCCAATTGATCCATGAATTGACAGGCCCTGTTATTCCCTCGTTGATACCGGGGTTGAAGGCAGTCCACGCCGTAGACGCATCGGGTGTACACCCACTGTTATTGGCCATTGGCAGCGAGCGGTATGTGCCTTATCAGGAGACAACGCGTCCAGCCGAGCTCTTAACTCAAGCGTCGGCTATTTTAGGTCAGGGACAACTTTCCTTGGCAAAATATTTGTGGATTACCGAAGAGGCATGCGGATCGGATCTCGATATTCATAAAATCGATCAATTTATGATGCACATCCTTCAACGGGTCGACTGGACTCGCGATTTACATTTTCAAACGTGCACAACGATCGACACGCTTGATTACTCAGGAAGCGAACTGAATCAGGGATCGAAAGTTGTGATTGCGGCGGCAGGCCCGGTCAAGAGAACGTTACCGACTGAAATTCCCTCCGCACTGCGTCTTCCCGAGACGTGGTCCAACCCACAGGTGGCATTTCCAGGCGTTATGGTGGTAGAAGGCCCGGCTTATGCAACGCAGGAAGATGTTGAAAACGCAATCACCCCCTTTTCTCATCCCGCGGGACTGCTGGGAGATTTCCCCTTGATTGTCCTGGTGGACGACAGCATGTTCACTGCTAAAACATTGACAAATTTTCTCTGGGTAACCTTTACTCGCAGTAATCCGGCAATGGACATTCACGGTTTTGGTGCGACGATTCGTGATAAACACTGGGGTTGTACGGGATCCCTTATCATTGATGCCCGTACCAAACCGCATCATGCACCCCCGCTCATCGAAGATGCCGAGATCGTCCGACGGGTAGACCAACTCGGTGCCGCGGGTGGTCCACTACATGGCTTGCTTTGATTGAAATCGCTTCACCCCTGATAAGGACAACGATTGCCTAATGTCTTCATTAGATTGGGTTCTGATCACGTGGTTTTTTATTGTGGGCGCATGCGTTGGCAGTTTTCTTAACGTGGTTGTCTATCGCTTGCCGCGCGGTGGTAGTTTGCTGCAACCGGGGAGTCGTTGTCCATCTTGTGGCCAATCGATTCGTCCCTGGGACAATATTCCCGTGCTGAGTTGGTTTCTTCTTCGCGGTCGTTGCCGCGATTGCGGTGCAAAGATCAGTTGGCGATATCCGTTGGTCGAAGCGATCATTGGATTCTGGTTCGTCAGTTGCAGTTCGTTGGCATTGACTACCACGCCCGCATTAAAAGCATCGGCCTGGATGTTTTCTGTACTATTCGCTTTGTTCGGTGCCGCACTCTTTTCTGCAGCACTGATTGTGCGGGACGGTGCGAAAGTACCCCGACTGATCAACTGGGTGCTTTTAATCAGTTTGGTATTGACCCTTTTTGCATTGACAAACTTTATTTCCAGTTGATCGATTGATGTAAATCGGAGAGCTGAATTCACGTATCCATTGTGAACCAGACCACTTCGCACTTGAGATTTCTAAGCGTGGCAGTTACGCTGGGCAGCGGAATCCATACGCTCATTCGTCCTGGTTGTTGGTGCGATAAAGTGCCGAGAAATGTCTGATGTCCGAGAAGAATCAAAACGAACAAAACGAAGTGGTTCAGCGAAATTGGGGTATATCTCGCCCACAGATCTGGATGCAGCATATTCTTTTCGGACTTGCCGCATGTGTTACTGGTTTAGCTGCGTTTTGCTTTTGGTCTTTTGAAGAGTCTGGTGACAAATGGTTTGACCATCTTCGGCACGTGAAAATTGTTACCGAAGATATTTGGTTCGTACCGCATTCGTTCGTCAACCTGTTGCTACCGATGTTGATGATTACGTTCGCAATGCTTTTGATTATTCAGTTGCGTATACGTTTTTTTCCGGGCACAGAAGGTACAGGGATTCCTCAAACCATTGCGGCGTTGCATGTTGAAGATGGGCCGATTCGAAAGCGAATGCTTTCAATTCGGATAGCCATCGGCAAGGCCTTACTTCTTTTTTTGGGTCTCTTTTCAGGCATGACGATTGGCCGTGAGGGACCGAGCGTTCACGTTGGCGCATGCTTGATGTATCTGATTACCCGAGTGACCCGATTTCCACAACATATCGTTCAGCGGGGGTTAATATTGGGTGGGGGTGCTGCAGGAATTGCGGCGGCGTTTAACGCACCAATCGCGGGCGCCATTTTTGCTCTCGAGGAGATCGGACGTTCTTTCGAAAAGAATAATATTGGAGTTATTATTCGGACCGTGTTGCTCGCCTGTGTGGTGGTTATTTTACTGCATGGTCACGACTATCTGTTTTATGGTGAAGTTACCATTAACGTTGGAAAGTGGCCTGTCATTCAATGGTTGGCTGTTCCACTCATTGGAATGATCGGAGGGTTGCTGGGGGGATTGTTTTCTAAATCGGTGGTGGGAACAACGCGGTGGATTAATCCCCGGATGCAGAAACATCGAGTTTTAATCCCGTTAATTTTGGGCGGTTCCTTGGCTTTATTGGGTTTGATCTCCGGCGGCGAGACGTACGGCAGTGGCTACGCACAGGCACAAGGAATCCTACTAGAGGGCCAAGAGTTCGCGTGGCATTACGCGCCGATGAAAGCGATTGCTAATTACGTTTGCCTCATTAGCGGAATTCCAGGCGGTCTCTTTGATCCGAGTCTTTCAGTAGGCGCAGGAATTGGGCAGACATTTCAGCCATTGCTACTAGACCTCTTTCCTGATTTAGAGCCGACTTCGATCATCATGCTTTTTATGGTGGCTTATTTTTCTGGAGTCGTACAAAGCCCAATCACGTGTGCTGTCATTATGGTTGAAATGACCGCAGCGCGATTTATGACCATTCCACTCTTGGCAGTTGCAATCATTGCTTATGAATGTTCGCATCGCGTCTGTCCAACGGCAATTTATGAAGCACTCGCGGAGATTTTCTTGGGTTCGATTGAGGGCAAAAAAGTTTCTTTTGAAGAAGAAAAATCGTAATGTGTTTCAAGAATGTATCAGCAGGAAAGTGAATGGCAGTGACAGATCAAGAAAACGCACACATCCCCCATACCGTCTTGCGGACAATCGGGTTTGACTTAGTTCGTGCCGTGGAAGCAGCATCTTTGCACGCCTATCGCTGGCTCGGATGCGGGGATAAATTGGCCGCCGATGAGGCCGCGACCGATGCAATGCGCGGGATGCTCAACCTGATTGATATGCAAGGCGTGTGTGTTATCGGTGAAGGGATAAAAGACGAAGCTCCGGGGATATTTCGTAATGAAAAGTTAGGCTTAGGCACTGCTGGTTCACCCCGCGTTAATTTTGCAATTGATCCAATTGACGGGACTCGATTGACTGCAAAAGGATTGCCCGGGGCAATTAGTGTGCTTGCTGCGACCGTCGTTTCCGCAGAAACTCAGCGAGAATTGATCGAGTTGCCTAGTTTTTATTGCTACAAACTTGCCTATGGCCCACAGGTACGTGCAGCGAATGTGGATTTGGACCTCGACGCTCCACTCGAGCAGACTTTAACAACAATCGCTAAGTGCCTCGATAAACGGGTTGAAGATCTGGTGGTTGGGTTGCTCGACAGAGATCGTCATGAGGCAGAAATTGCCGCCGTGCGTAAGCTGGGCGCCCGAATTAGGCTGATCGGAGATGGAGATGTGGCAATGGCGATCGCACCGTCGATGATTAATAGCACCGTCGACGTTTATCTAGGGGTGGGTGGATCCCCGGAAGCAGTGATTGCCGCCGCGGCCATCAAGTGTCTGGGCGGTGAAATGCTCGTGCGGATGTGGCCGCGTGACGATGCAGAACTCGCTGAGATTAAAGACTCGGCTTGGAGTGACAATCTCAATCAAGTCTATACGTGTGATGATCTTGCATCAGGGGAAGACATTATTTTCGTTTCGTGTGGCATTAGCGATTCCTCAATGCTTGAGGGGGTTGCTGTTCGGGGGCAGCACGCCTACACGCATTCGATTCTCATGCAAGCAACTTTCCGTACGGTTCGTTACGTGGAGGCAATCCACGATCTCTCACGGAAGACCATTCGCCTTGCCTCGGATGAACAAGAGCATCCGCTTTAAGCGAAGAAAGCGGGTGAGGGGAATCGAACCCCCGTATCAAGCTTGGGAAGCTTGTGTTCTACCAT
>MDTB01026240.1_pt1 | contig 14340 bp, 18 predicted proteins | sample 811161 | NCBI WGS metagenome assembly MDTB01 (sample SAMN05326650, study PRJNA326480) | marine metagenome | isolation source: seawater | place: Mediterranean Sea | collected 2009
AATAAAAAAAGAACCTGACTGGCTTTTACAATACAGACTCAAAGCATATCGTACATGGATTGAAATGGAACAACCAGATTGGTCAACACTTGATATAGAACCAATAGATTACCAAGCGATTAGTTACTATTCTGCTCCAAAGAAAGGGCCGGCAAGTTATGATGATGTTGATCCAGAAATTAAAAAAGATTTTGAAAAACTTGGAATACCTTTAGCGGAGAGAGCCAAACTTGCAGGAGTGGCCGTTGATGCAGTTTTTGATTCTGTGTCTGTTGCAACAACATTCCAAGACACACTTGCAAAACAAGGAATCATTTTTTGCTCTTTTTCAGAAGCAGTTCATAATCATCCTGAACTTGTTAAAAAGTATTTAGGTAAGGTGATTCCGAGATCAGACAACTACTTTGCCACACTTAATTCAGCGGTATTTTCAGATGGAACTTTTGTGTACATTCCAAAAAATGTAAAATGTCCGATGGAACTATCAACCTACTTTAGAATTAATGCATCTAACACAGGACAGTTTGAAAGAACTTTAATTGTGGCAGACGAAGGTAGTAGAGTAAGTTATTTGGAAGGATGTACGGCTCCGATGAGAGATGAAAACCAATTACACGCCGCTAATGTAGAATTGATTGCAATGGATGACGCAGAAATAAAATATTCAACAATACAAAATTGGTATCCTGGTGATCCAGAAACAGGAAAAGGCGGAATTTACAACTTCGTTACCAAAAGAGGACTATGTAAAGGCTCCAATTCTCGCATAACTTGGACACAATTTGAGACTGGAAGTAGATTGACATGGAAGTATCCTTCTTGTATACTAAAGGGAAACAACTCGGTAGGAGAATTTTATTCAGTTGCATTAACAAATGGCTATCAAATGGCCGATACTGGAACAAAGATGATACACATAGGTGAAAATACTAAAAGTACAATAATCTCAAAAGGAATATCAGCAGGTAAATCATCTAACACTTATCGTGGACAAGTTAAAATATTAAAGTCAGCCAAGAACGCAACAAATTTCACATCATGTGATTCATTAATGATGGGAAGGAAATGTTCTGCAATTACAATACCTTACATAGAAAACGCAAACAATACAAGTCGTGCCAATCACGAAGCGACTACATCTAAAATTGATGAGGATCAATTATTTTATTTGAGACAGCGAGGACTTAAAGAAGAAGACGCAACCAACTTATTAGTATCAGGATTCTGTAAAGAGGTATTTCAAAAATTGCCTATGGAATTTGCAGTAGAGGCCAATAAGTTGTTAGAAGTAAGCATGGAAGGATCAGTTGGATAATGTCATTCAAATTTAAAAAAGTTGAAGATATAGACATAGAACAAGATCCAGTAAGACCAGAATTGTCTTTACCTTTCAGGAATAGCAAAACAAGAGGTAGAGAAATATTTGCGTTAGTAAATGACAAGGGTGGATATGCATCTGTGGTATGTGTTGCTCATTGCAAATTTATACCAAAAAGTGTAGACGAACTGAAAAAGTTTTCCGATCCTACAGGAGAAATTGCTATTGCCTACACAGTCTGGAGTCATCAAAAAGGTGCAGGTAAAACAATCATTGATCACTTGTTGAAACATTGTAGAGATTCCAAACAAACAAAAAGAGTAGTAACTCTTTCACCGCTAACACTAATGGCAAAAAACTTTCACGAAAAGAATGGTGCCATTAGAATTGGATTGAATCCAGAAACGCAGAACTTTGAATATTCTCTTAAAGATACGAGATGGGAGAAAACTCTCAAAGATGCAAAAAAATGGTTCACTCTGCACGTAGGTTGACATATTTCCAAAATCGTTTATAATTAGAGTATGGTCCTTGTACTTTGCCTAATTTTGTCATTTGTTAATCAACATTGGTACCTCAATAAGGCGGCATGGGAAGACAGTTTATCTGTCGACGAACTTGGGTATAAGTGCAAGGATTTTTATTATGTCTAGAAAAGAAGAAATACTACAGAAATTAAAAAAAATTACTGAGAAACCACAACCCGTTGGTCCTAAACAATTAGTAATATCAAATCAATATGGAGAAGATGCCGAAGGTAATCCTATCTATATCGATAGGATGTATGGTGGCATAAATGGAAAATTTAGATTGCTACAAGGAAAATATGGAGAAGAATACAAAGGAGCAATTAAAAAGAAAAGGGTTAGAAAGAAAAAAGCAAACGGTGACGGATATTGGCAACAATTCCATGTGACAGCAGATGGTAGATGGTTTGATAATTCTGGTATGCCATGTGAGGAACCTAAAAATGTTGAATTCGAAAAGGAAGAAGAGCCAGAAGAAAAACCAAAAGCAGATGAATTAGATATGTTGAAAGGGTTGAAATGAAAATAACACTGACAACACTTCAAGAACTTTATGAACCTCATAAAGACAGACTTATTGCCAATGCCAAACAGGCTATGGACAATGCACAAGACCCATGGTTCAAGGATTATTGGACTAAAGTTTATGTTCAATTGTGCAAACAATATAAAAAACTTCAATAAAACCAATGGTTATACCAGGTTGACGTATTTCCAATATCTGTTATAATAGTGGTAATAATCAGGAGGAACAATTATGTATAAATGTTCAGTAAAATCGCAGTTGGTATTAGACCAAATCAAATCTAGATGTCAGTCAGATACTTCAACTGATAACAAGTGGAAGGGTAGATCTGGAAACTATATGTTCATAATGGGCAGAGAGAATCCAGACGGTAAGGCAACAGGTGTTGTCCACAAATATGCACCAGATGGTGTTACCCACAAACTTGCTGGTTCATTCAAAATCCTAGCAGATGGAAACATTACTAGATTTACAGGTTTGTCTAAAGCAAACTGGAATCAGTATATGTCAAAAGCAGAAGCAGAATACAAAGCGAATCATTCTGAGCCATCTACAGGCGCTGAAGCACCAGTAGAGGAGAAAGTTGCTATATAACTTTAATTGGTGCCCTTCGGGGCACCATACTTTATGAATAGAAAACTTTTAACTACTTTCTGGCAAGTATTAATCCTTGCAATTATTTTAATTTTATTATTCGGTGCCACTTTTATTGGAGGCACTTTCTATCCAAATCAAATCGCCAAAGAAAAATTAGAGGAAGTATTCTACGAAAAAGAATTAGACAAGGTTGCTTTAATGGATATTAAAGAACCAGAGTTTGAATTTACTAATCCAGAATCATTTATCCTGGCAGTTGCTAGGTGTGTTGACTATATTAATTTAACTACAGACAGAAGAAACAGGGTACCAAAATCAATTATTATTGCAATGGCAGGTGTAGAATCAGCATGGGGAACAAGTAGATTTGCCAAAGAAGGTAATAACTTGTTTGGTGTAAGAACTTGGGATCTAACTAGTCCTCACATGAAACCTTTGGCAATACCAGATGCAAAATTTGGACTTAAAAAATATGCAACAAAATGTAAATCTATCAAAGATACAATTAATATTTTAAATAACCACCCAGCATATGAAAAATTTAGAGAAGAAAGAGTCAAACAGATCAAAGATGGTAAATGGGATTATCAAAAACTACTTGCTGGTATCAAAGCATGGAGTACCAATGAGAAGTATTCTAAAATGATCTATGCAACAATAGTTGACAAAAAACTTCCTTAATTATATAATATTAATATGACTATGCATTTAGAACGAGGTCTAACTACCTTAAACACTAAAAGACGTAAGCCTAAGAAAATGACGGCAAAAAGACTTGCAGAAATTACAAAGGCATGGCGTAGTCATAATCAGTACATGAAAAAAATAAAAGCACCTAATTGCATAATGACATTTGAGCAGTATTTGAAATATTCTCAGGGTAAGTATAGGCCAAAACAAAAACCTAGAATAGTAAATGATCCTTTTGGTAGAGATCAATCCTATTATAGACCTGGACCAAATATACCAATGTCCGACACCATTCCAACAAATGGTGGTGCAAAGAAAGAACAGATGCAGTATTCTGGTAAAAGAAAACTAATAGGCATAGGACTTATGCATAAAAGTAATCTTGTACCTATCTGGGACAAAGAAGGTGCTGAAGAAATCTCCAAAATGAGGAGAAACTAGATGAGAACCAGTGCCAAAGAAAATATCAAAAAAAAAATTAATTAAGATACTAAAGACCGAACACATTGTTGCAGGATCCTTAGGTCCAATTACCGTTAGCAGAAAAGAAACTACTCATGAAGACTGGTTGAAAGGATATTGGGCATGGAAAAAAAAGAAATAATCTAAACCAGAAAATAGTAGCAGGCCACACAAAAACCAATAACTATCATTATGAAAACCATTGGAATCATAGGTGCTGGAAAAATTGGTAAAACTATCCACACATATCTGTTATCAGAAGGTTTCGATGTAAAAATTGCTGATGTTGAAACAAGAGATATTCCTGGTTTCATAAAATTAGATGCATCAGATAAAGTAGCATTACAAGAGTATGTTTCGTCAGTTGATATTATTGTGTCAGCAACACTATATCATTTGAATAAAGGAATTGCAGATGTGTGTGCTGACACAGGCACGGCCTACTTTGATCTGACAGAAGATACAGAAGTATCTGAACATATAAGAAGTTTGAATACAAAAACTTTTATGATGCCGCAGTCAGGGTTGGCTCCAGGAGCAGTGAATATAATTGCATCGGATCTTATAAAACAATTTGATACCGTAGACAAAGTAAAGATGAGAGTTGGGGCATTACCTAAGTATCCAACAAATGCAATGGCTTATTACTTAACATGGTCAACAGATGGATTAATAAATGAATATGTAAATGACTGCGACGTACTTTCTAATCACAAACACATCAAATCGCAACCACTAGATGGTTTAGAACAAATTTACATAGACGGAGATAGATATGAAGCATTTAACACATCTGGAGGTTCTGCTTCTATGTGTGTGACTTTTGCTGACAAAGTTAAATCATTAAGTTATAAAACAATCAGATATCCCGGCCACCAAGCATCGATGAAATTTTTACTAGATGATTTAAATTTAAAACACAATAAGAACAAATTTGTTGACCTATTTGATCAGGAAGTTCCTTATACAACTTCTGATGTTGTCGTCATGCTTGTTTCTGTTATTGGAACAAAAGACGGACAACTACTAGAAAAAACATGGTCTAAGAAGATCTACGGAGAGGACGGACATAGTGCAATCCAAAGGACAACTGCTTCGGGCGTCTGTTCAGTCGTCACTGCCTATGCTAGAGGAGAACTAACTGGAGAAGGTTTTATAAGTCAGGAAAGTGTAGATTACAAAGCATTTACTAACAACAAATTTGGACAGGTATACTCATGAACGCAGACGAATATAATAAATTAGTTGAATCATCAGAGATAGCACAACAGGAATGGAGGAAATTTCCTGCTCCTGCACGTGGCCAATTAATTAGACAATTTGGAAATAAGTTGAGAGAAAATTTAGTGTCGGTAGGAAAAGGTGTAACCAGAGAAAGCAAAAAGATTTTAGTTGAAGGTATTGGTGAAGTACAAGAAGTTATAGATATGTGTGATTTCGCAGTTGGATTATCTAGACAACTTTATGGAAAAACAATGCCATCAGAAAGAACAAATCATAGACTACAAGAATTATGGAATCCTATAGGGGTGGTTGGGGTTATCACGGCATTTAACTTTCCAGTCGCTCCATGGGGTTGGAACTTTTGTTTAGCAATCGTGTGTGGAAATAGTGTAGTATGGAAACCATCTCCTAAAACAATGAAAGTATCATACCTTTGTAAAAAAATATGGGACGAAACTGTTGACAAATATTGTGTGCAAGAACACAAGGAACAACAATATAATCTATTACAAATCGTAGATGGTGATGATATTCCTGCAAAATGGATGGCACAGGATACAAGAATACAACTTTTAAGTGCTACAGGTTCCTGTGAAATGGGCAAGACACTTGCTCCATTGGTTGCAGAAAGAATGGGTAAAGGACTTTATGAATTAGGTGGAAACAATGCAATGGTTGTTTCTAAACACGCCAATTTAGATTTAGCCACAAGAGCAATAGTCTTTAGTGCAGTAGGAACTTGTGGACAAAGATGCACAACATTAAGAAGATTAATTGTGCATGAAACAATGTATGATGAACTATTAGAAAGATTGAAAAAATCTTATGCGACTTTGCCTATAGGCGATCCAATTAAAAGAGAAAATTTAGTCGGTCCTCTTATTAATAATGATGCATTGAAAAGAATGCAAGACGTTTTACAAGAGTGTAAAGAAGAAGGTTATACTATACACGGAGGTGAACCATTGACAGATCTCGGCGAAGGCTTTGTGAAACCTGCCATTGTAGAAGTGCCTGAACAATCCGATATTGTGAGGACAGAAACATTTGCTCCAATACTTTACACAATGAAATACAAAGACTTAGAAGAAGCAATAGCAATCCAAAATGACGTCCCTCAAGGATTGAGTTCGTGCATATTCACTGACAACGTTCAAGAAGCAGAAACGTTTATATCAGCAGTAGGTTCTGATTGCGGTATTGTTAATATCAACATTGGACCATCTGGTGCTGAAATTGGTGGTGCATTCGGAGGTGAGAAAGACACAGGTGGCGGCAGAGAATCAGGATCAGATGCATGGAAACAATATATGAGAAGATCCACTGTAACCACAAACTACGGAAAGGATCTACCTTTAGCACAAGGAATTGTGTTTGATGCCTAAAGGTTTTTATATAGATCCTGATTTACAATTTGATATTAAAAAATTACAGTCAGCATTAAAAGAAGTTGACTCGAGAGTAGCAAGGCAATCTCCTCTTGGAGAAAGAGATATAAATGCAATTTGTCTTACACAAATACCAGGAGATCCAAATTCAATCACAGGCGGTAATGTTAGAGGATTATTTTGGACCAAACCAGATAGTACATATGAAGAAGTACAAAGAGAAGCACCCATAGACGAAACAAAGTATTCTGAATTTGTAAAATTATTTGAAGATACCTACTTTAAGGAAGTCTATGATACTTTGTGTACCAAATACAAAATTGGAAGAATAAGATTGCTTTGGAAATTGCCACGTACTACATTAAGTTGGCATAGAGATCCCGAACCTAGAATACACATACCAATCGTAACAAACTTTGGTGCCAGGATGTGTGTTGACGATGTTGTACATCATATGCCTGCAGATGGTAAGGTTTGGGTTACTGATAATACCAAATACCACAATGCATTCAATGGTGGCGAAGAAGACAGGATTCACTTGGTGGCCACTGTTTTAAACTTCCAAATGTCAGAATTTGGCTATGGATTTCCAAAAAAACTGTAAAATTACTCAAAAAAGTCAGCAAAATCAATGGTTCTAGCGAGATCAACTAAGGTTGACGTATTTGGTAGATATGTTATAATTGTTGTATTATGTTTAGATTAATAATTTTAATTGCGATATTTTTTGCAGTATATCCTATGATCGGAACAGGATACAGCCAGTTTATGACTGACTTTGATATCAATGGAGTTGGTGAAGTTGTATCTAATATGTTTGCAGGATTGTCAAATTTTATCAGCAGTTTTAAATCATAGGAGGGGATGATGAATACTTTCATCAAAGTAATACTGGTTGTGATGACTAGTGTAATGTTGACAAATTGTTCTACGTATAGTATCAAATCTGATATGACAAAGAACGGTGTTGTTAATAAGACTCCAAAATGGTATGTAGATTATGACCACGAAACTTGGAAGAAGTACCAAGAAGCGGCAACATCTGTATCACCTGACATGGAGTTGGCAGTAAAGAAAAGTATCTTACTTGCTAAGGCAAAACTTGCAGATAGGATTAATGGTGAAATGAACAACAGAACAACCATTAATAAGAATGAAGCGGGTACAAATGAGAATTTGACCGTGACTTCAGGATCGCAAGATACGGTTGTGAATGTTATTTCAGACACTTTGGTTAGATATTATGAAGTGACAAAACAAGAAATATTCATGACTAAAAATAAATCTTATAGGGTTTACGTAATGGTAGAGATATCTAAAAAAGATGTTGATGCTATTATAGAAGAAATCAATAAGAAGAAATTTGCTGTCAAGATCGATACTAAAGAGATAGACAAAGCGGCAAAAGAAGTATTGAACTAAGGCGATGAACTACAAAAAATTTGTACAAATCATTGCCTTGGTCGTACTTACCTTGGTTTGTGTTTTAACTTGGGTTGCGTCGGCTCAAGCAGGTGGTCCATGGAGTGACCAGTACTGCGACATAGAAGTAACCACAATTAAAGTAGTGGACCAACAAGGTAATATTATCAAAGAGTATACAGAAGAAAAAGTACATTGTGAAGATGGCGTTAAAGACTTCTTACATGGTATGGGCATAGCAAAGACTTGTACTTTCTTCAATTGGGATATGCCTTTAAAAGGAGAAATTGTTACAGAGCGATCTATTGCTTGTCAAAGATTAGATGGAGGATACGAAATTGTACCGGGTTATCATAATACTGATTAGTGCATTGTTGTTGACAAATTGTTCTGCAACATCAGGCAAATACACAATGAATTTAAAAGAATCAGATGGACATTTTATTAATATGAATCATGCTCCTTTGAACTTGGATAACACACTAATAGGAGCCACTCCAGGATTTCTTTGGAACAGTCTTCAGTATATGAGATTCAACTTGAACAAAAAAGAAAAGAAATTGCATAGGTCAGCGGTGTATCACGCATTGAACAATGCTCAAAATGGTGAAGTGACCTATTGGTATAGCAAGGACCGGAAAGCAAATGGGCAGGTAAGGGTAATACATTCCTATCCAACTTCGGCAGGTTATTGTAGAGTATATCAATCGTTTATAAAATTAAATGGTGCTCAAAGGCATATGACTAACAACGCCTGTAAACATATGGACTATTCTTGGCGATTTGTGAAATAATTATCTAAAAGGTCTACCATCTCTCAATCCACCACTATTTGTATTATCAACAACATTGTTGCCCGAATACTTTGTTGGTAAATCATTGATGGTTGCGGTGTTTAATGCTCTATAGAATTGTGCTGAAGTATCACCGTCTGCTTTTCTTTTTTCTTCTGCCACTGCCAGTTTGGCTTCCTGTTTCGCTTGTTTAGTGCCTGTAGACAATGTTTTACAAATGAATATACTACCTGTGACTGCTCCTACCGTGGCTAATGTGTCTGTTGGATTATCTACAAAACTTTTGCTAATGTCTGACAATAGAGCAACATTTTCGTAATTTGCTAATGCTAACTGCTCGTTTGTGGCGATAGCGGCTCTCAATTGAGTCATTGTTTGACCATTATCTATCGTCAAGTTGTATTTCTGTCCTGTCAATCCGTGGTAATGAATATCGATATTTGCCATAGTAAACATATTTACCTAAAATTTAATTTGAATATTGTTGAAATATGATATGCGATTGTGTTATAGTTAAATATAGTATACTTTATTAAGGAAACATATGTTTATAGCAATTTTAACTTTATTGTCAGCACTTTCGATCTCTGGCGTGGCAATTTTCTATTCAGTTATTGGTCTTGCATCTATATTTCCAGGAGCATTTTGGCCTGTTGTAATAATGGGATCAGTCCTAGAAGTTGGAAAATTAATTACCGCTTCTTGGCTATACAGGAACTGGAAACACACTAGGTGGCTACTTAAAAGTTACCTCACCATAGCAGTGGTGGTGCTTTCATTGATTACAAGTATGGGTATATTTGGATTTTTATCCAAGGCACACCTGGAACAAAACCTTACAAGTGACACAGTCACTCAACGTATTGAGGTTATTAATAGTAAAATTGCAAGTGAAAACAGTTTTATCGATAGACAAACAAAAATTATCGAAAGAGCAGAAAAATCTTTAAACAGAACAACTACAGATAACTCAGATGCAATAGACATAGAACTTAAAACTTTAGAGACAGCAGAGGATAAATTCAAAACACTACTTACAGTCGAGACCAACACGATAAAAGAACTAAATGCTAGAATGAAAATACTAGACAAAGATGTAAGTGATATCCTTAAAACAAACAAATCTTTTTTTAATGAAGAAAAAGCGGCCAAGGATCTTAAAGATAGTCAAAAAGAAGAAAGAGCACTTATTAACAAAGAGATTGCGAACGCAAATAGTAGGATTGAAATACTGAAAAGTGATTTTACAAAAGATAGTGCAACAATACAATCAAGAATAGACAAGTTAAGAGAAGGATCATCTGATAATAAAACAGGAGCAAATGCTCAAATACAAGAAGCAGAAGCAAAAATACTTCAAGCACAAAACAATATTGATGCTTTAATAGTAGAAAGAGAGCCTCTAGAATCACAAATGATAAAACTAGAAGCAGAAGTTGGACCTGTGAAATATATTGCCGCACTTGTGGTCGACTGGGGTGTAACAACAGAAGTAAACACCAGCGAAGCAGTAAGATGGGTAATACTAATTATTATTTGTGTTTTTGATCCGTTGGCAGTACTATTACTTGTGGCGGCAAACCAAAGTTTGATAAGAAGATTTCCAGTTGATCCACCACCTCCACCGGATGAACTTATGGATTTAGAAAAACCGGACCACGATCTTACTTTTGATCCACCGAAAGCGACAGAAACTGAAGAAGAAAAGGCATGGAATTCCATGATAAGCGAAGCCACACAGGCCGCACAAAAAGAACAATTAGAAAAGGCAACTGCAAGACTTCAGGACTGGCAATCAAAATTGGATGAGTTCAATAAGAAAGTGCCGAAACCAGAAGAAAAACCAATTAACATTGTTACAGACGAGACCAAAAAAAAAGAATTTGAAGAGAGAATTGCCAAAGAAGCACAGGACCTAGAAGAGTATTCAAGAAAAGCACGTGAAGAAGATTTAGTAATTACTCCTCCTAAGGAAACAAAAGTTGCGGATAATATGACAGACGGTTTTGATCCTGCAGAAGTTGAAGGCTTCGAAGAGTTCAATGTAAAATACGAAGAGAGAACAAAACCTGATCTCACAGAAGTAATAGAACCAGGACAACAATCTGCAATACTACCAGAAGAGAAAGAACCAAAAGTTTTAGATCAATTCAAACCCGATAAACAAGAAACTAAAGACGTAAAAAATGCCAAACCTTTGGTAATTAGAACACATAAAAAGGAAGTAGAAGAAAGTAGGCCTACATTTCCTACAGATGAGGAAAGGAAACAGATGTTAGACGAATTACATAGAAAACACGGAAAATTTGAAGATATTTCAGATGAACAACTTAAAAAGGAAAGAGATGATTCTAACAAAGCACAGTTTCTAGCAGACGTCTCACTTACTGACGAACAGGCACAAAATCATCCACCAATTACTGCATCTAGGTTGGCATTCTTCCAAGATCACATTGATGATATTTTAAGAGGAAATACTACGTTTGAGCAGTTGCCACCAGATATTGCACAAACCTGTGCTCTATTAATGGATGATCGATTTGAAAATCCAGACATCATTACAAAAGGTTCTGCCTTAAAAGAAGATAACAACGATGAATTGCCTAAATTGACTACAGAACAATTGAAAGAACAGTTTGCACCAGAACCTGACACAGAAGATAGAGATATGTCCGAAGAAGAACTCGATAAACTATTAGATGGGTTTGATCAACCTGATCCAGAAGAAGAAGGCAAAAAATATGAAGTTAAAATACAAGGTGGTAAAAAAGTAAGAGTACCAATTGAGGACAACTACATCCAAAACGAAGAGCAAGATGATACAACATTGTGGAATAAGACTAAAGAACTAGATTTACCAGAACCTGAAAAGAATGAAATAATACTTCCAGAACTAGAAAATACAAACGAAGGTGATATTGAAGATAGAACCGATGAGGAGTTAATTGATGTACAACCAGAACATACTATAAGTCCTGATAAAATAAATAGGCATAAGAAACGTATGATCGAAGAAGCAGATTACCAAGCAAAAATTGAGGCTCGGATTGATGATCTAATAAGTAAAATTGAGAACAAAGAAATTACACTTGATGACTTGACAGATGAGGATCGAGGAGTTATAATAGATATAATGAGGCAAAACGGATAGTAATATGGTAAAAGGTGAAAAGCACGTAGGATCAGCAGACGCAAAAGGAAACAAGGAGTTTAGCAAAGAGACTCCGGCAGTGGGCAAAAAATTAACGGACCTTAAGAAAAAGGAAGGTACAGTAACTTTAGTTACACCTCCATCATGGTTCCAAAATCAAGACGTATCATTCTGCTTGATAAATTTAAGTAAACGAGATAAGGATGGATTTGCAGATCAACTTAATACGCACATGGCAAAAAAGAATGTTAATCTTTACATTTGGGATGACAATAACTTTTCAGGACTAGATCCCTTCGGTAACGAATCTGATGCCGAGTATGAAAAGTATTTAGAAAACTGGAAGCCAAATCAAAAAGGCAGAGATTACAGTTGGCTATTGAATGCCTGTAGAGCATCTACATACATTATAATGAACATGGATTATTCATCAAGACCATTAATGGTATGGTCAGGTTATATTCTGACACTATCGAAAACATTTTTTATTAATTCAAACTTCGACGATGCTCAAGCATATGCAGTATTGAATAGAAATAAGATATCAGGAGTTCCAGAGATTTTCCCTAAAATCGCAAAAATGAAATCAGACAAGTAGATTGATGAGTGAAGAAAATCTAATCTGTTCTTTTTGTCAGAAATCACGTAAAGATGTCGCCAAGATGATAGTTGGTGCCGGCAAGGTTGCCATCTGCAATGAGTGTATCAAACTTTGCATAGAAATTTTAAATGAAGACAAAGACAAAGCCGACAAAGAAAAACTAAAAGCAGGATCTCATGATTTATTAAATCCTATAGAAATAAAAGATTACCTAGACAAATATATTATAGGACAAGACTTTGCAAAGACGGTTATATCAGTTGCAGTGGCAAATCACTATAAAAGAATTATTAGTCCTCCGGTTGATTTAGAAATTGAAAAGTCCAATGTAATAGTTTTAGGACCCTCCGGATCAGGAAAAACTTTCATGGCTAGGACAATAGCGAAATATCTAAATGTGCCTTTTGCTATTGCAGATGCAACAACACTTACTGAATCAGGTTATGTAGGTGAAGATGTTGAGAATGTAATACAAAAATTATATGCAAATGCAGAGGGTGATGTAAAATTAGCACAAAAAGGAATAGTCTTCATAGATGAGATAGATAAGATTTGTCGTAAAAGCGAGAGTACATCTATAACAAGAGATGTTTCGGGAGAAGGTGTACAACAAGGATTACTTAAAATTGTTGAAGGTACAGAATGCAGAGTACCCCCAATGGGTGGACGTAAACATCCTGATCAACAAATGGTAACCATAGACACAAAAAATATACTTTTTATAGTGGGTGGAGCATTCAACGATCTAGAAAAACAAATTAAAAGAAAACATTCACCGGGTATTGGATTTGGCCAAAAATTAGATAATGATCAAGATGCAGAAACTTATCTATCACAGATCGAACCAGAGGATTTAATTAAGTTTGGATTGATTCCTGAGTTTGTAGGAAGATTCTCAGTTGTAACTCACGTAAATGCTTTGACAGAACTACAACTTGTACAGATTTTGACCAAACCACAAAATGCTTTACTGAAACAATATCAATATATGTTTGGTTTAGATGACATAAAACTTACATTCACAAAAAATGCTATGTTAGAAATTGCTAAAAAAGCCAAGAAACTTAAAACCAATGCTAGAGGATTAAAAAATATTTTAGATAAACTACTATTACCTTATCAATTTGATGCAAAGGAAATGAAAAACAAAGGAGTGGTAGAACTTAAAATAAATGAAACTGTGGTATTGGAAGGTGCTGATCCTATACTAGTTTTTAAAGAGAACAAAGATGAAAAACTTAAGAAACAGAATGCAAAATAATTCCTTCGGCGATAGGCCTAAAAGGACATTCAAACCTAGAACGGTCACTGACGGGTTTGAAGTTGAAGTCCGTGATAACGATGTAATGAAAGCATGGAGAAAACTTAAAAAAAGAATCAAAGAGGCAAAACTTCTCGAAGAGATAAAAGACCGTCAGTACTACAGAAAACCTTCTGAAATCAAACAAGAAAAAATGAAACAAAGAAAACGTTTAATACAAAGAGCAACCAAAGAAGCAGAAGACATTCGTACAATGAATGTTAAAAGAAAACGTTAATTACCAAATAATATTACCAAAAAGGTCGCAATTTGACATATAGTACATATATGTTATAATAAATACAGTTGAAGATTGCTATAGATAGGATCTTCAATACAT
>MDTB01083362.1_pt1 | contig 14340 bp, 12 predicted proteins | sample 811161 | NCBI WGS metagenome assembly MDTB01 (sample SAMN05326650, study PRJNA326480) | marine metagenome | isolation source: seawater | place: Mediterranean Sea | collected 2009
ATTAATATTTATGTTTAAAGCAAATAGAACAGCTTCGATATTTATTGCTTTATATTATTTATTACCCGCTTTATATGTGATTGTAACAAATAAAGTTAGTATAGAAAATTTAAATAAAAATTATATTGGTTCATATTGGTGCTGGTATGTAGCTATTTTTTCTTTTATTCTGTATATAATAAATCCATATATTCAAAAAGATAAATTATAAAAAATTTCATATGTATTAATTGATAAAGATCATCTATAGAAAAAGGGTTATAGTAGAGGGCGAATCACCCTACTAAAATGTTTTAAGTAAACGTTGTTTCATCCTTGGTTTCAATAAAAAATTATTTCCGTAAAGTAATTTCTGTTGTTTGTTGTCTATATTTTTCTTAAACACTACATAATCTTTATTAAAATTTTCTATGGACCATGAATATTGACTTAATTCTTGGGCTACTTTCGGATTTTTTATTACTTTGAATGGACTTACAAATTCTGTTTCTTTCCATTCAATTGTATTATCTTTTAACAATCCATACCAAAAAATATGCAAAGGAATCAACCCAAACTGCCTATATTTTTCATATAATGTTACTGTATTATTAGGTGCAAAAGTAACTTTACCACGGCCTTCTAAACGGAATAAAAACCATTGGATTGTGAATTTTTCAATACAAAAAATGCGGGCTTCTTCATGATTTATCCAATTTCTTTGCAAAAATGTATATGTTCCTGGATAAAATCCAATATTTTCTTGTGTTTTATTAAAATAAGGTTTCCATTGTTCATAAAATAAAGAGTGTTGTTTTGTATTTGGTTGTTGAATTAAATTTACTTTTTGTTTTGCCCATAAGTGAACCAAATATGAATACGCTATATAAAATACCAATAATTTGATAAACATTATTTGATATTAACAATTAATGTTTAAATCCTTTTACTTCTTTTCACAGTTTCCTGTTTTAGGATTTTTACGGCTTCCATTAGGACATCTTGACCTCTTGGATTTATTCTTAGGTTTGTTCTTATTGCATCTTCCTGTTTTTTTATTCAATTTGCTTCCTTTTGGGCATTTTTTCTTTGTTGGTGCAGATTTAACTGTCTTCTTAGGCGATTTTTTCTTGGGAGATTTTTTCTTGGGAGATTCCTTAGGTAATTTTTCAACTAATGGTTCTTGTAATTTCCTTTTCATCTCAGCTTCTTTTACATAATGCTTCATTAGTTCGTTTTGTCTTATATGCTCTTGAATTTTGTGGATTCTGTCTTCCTTTTTTTTAATCATGTCTTCAACTTTTTGAATTTCTTTTATTAATCTTGGTATTTTTCTATTTAAATTATCTATTGTTTCGCTTATTTTTTTTGTTCTTTCATTTGTGAACATTGCTTTACTTTTTGCACGTACTTTCTCTCTATTAAATGCGCTTTCAGCATCTTCGGCCTCGTCCCTTCGTATGTTCAATTCTTTTTTTGCATTATATAATCTTCTTTGGTAAAAATCTTGCTGTGCAGCAGGATAATTATTAAGATCTCTAGTACAATCATTTACATTATCTTTAGCCATGTCTAAGTATTTTTGAGCTCGTTGAGCTTTCATACCTAAATCTTTCAACTTTCCTTCTACTTTTTCCTCTTCTTTTTTAACGTACGTATCGAATTCTTTTTCAAGACGTTCACGCTTATCTTTCTTTTCTTTAAGTGTTGACTCAATAGGTTTTATTTGACCTCTTAATGTTGCTATTTCTTTTTCAACAGCGGCAATTTTAGAGTTGTACTCTTTGATGTTTTCATCGTAATTTCCAAATACCATTCCATATATTTACTAAATATATTTAGCTATATAACTAAATATACTTATTCTCATATTCATGCAATTTTTCTATTAAATTATTTAAAAAACTTTTAGGTAATGATTCATCAAATTCGTATTTTATTAATGTAGACTCAAAAAATTGAACACATTGAAAATCTTTCAATAAATATGTTACTTTTGAAAATCCTTGTGAACTCCATATGAAATTATCATTTACATTGTAAGTAAACACTTTTTCCAATATTTTCTCTCGTACTTTATAAGCAAGTTCACGTATAGGTTTTGTATCATTTATTCTGTTCATTATATGTTATAATTACACATCATAATAGAGTCCCATTTGCGCACCTTTACGAACATAATCGCATTTTTCATAAAATCCAACATTTTCATCACTACAGTCCAAGATACATTTATAACATCCCTGCATTTTAGCATATTCTGTTAATATTTCAATCATTTTTTTCCCAAGACCATAACCTCTATATTTTGAACTAACAACAATATCTTCAATATGTCCCACTTTTCCATAATTACGAATCAACTTTTCTTCAACAAACACAGTAGCCGAAGCAATCACCTTCTGATTCAATGTATCTTCAATGACAAAAACACGATGATGTTTATTCAACTTTTTAATAAATTCTTTTGTCTTCAAAGTATCCATTTGAGACTTATCCACTTGAGTTAACTGTCCAAGAAGTTCGTAATAATTACCATTAATATCTTCTTCGTCCAAGAAACGCACAGAAAATATCCTTTTTTTAATCATCACCAGCGTATTATTAATTCGATTATCAATATATCGAGTCAATTTTCCAAAAATTTCTTCATTTAATTGCTCGATTTCGCTTTCAATAAAAATCCGTATACAATTTTCCGTACCAGAAGCGCGAATAAATATACGACAACCTTCACTTTCACATATTTCATCAATATAGCTCTGTAAATGCTGTGGTTGCAATAATTTTAATTCATTAGCAGTAGACTCAAACATGTCTTTATCTTGGACATCATATTTTGCTAAAATGGTTTTGTAGGGAGTATATAGTTCACCCCATTGTTTCCCATCCATTTGTAATTCTTGTAAAATATATAAAACGGCTAAAAAGTCCATGATTCCATCCCCAATATTTGGATGAAAATAATATTCTAAAGTTTCGAATTCTTGGATAGATTTATTAAATACCACATTTCCATGACCATTTTGTTCAAAATAAACCGCAACATCATATTTCATAGCCTCTTTGTGTAGATTTTTCACACCTGTAGCTGTACAACAATAATGAATGCGTACATTAGGAGGAAATTTCAAAGAACGTACATATTCAATACATGCCTGATTTGTATAACCAGTATAAACAAAGGCAATATCTATAATCAAACCTGGCTTCAAAATACGGCTCATATAAGTAAATATAAGGGCTGCGATGTAATCACCGTTTAGGATGTTGAATTTAGGTTTATCTTCATAATAAAAAACAATACGGTCTGCATCACCGTCCAAGGAAGCGCGCAAATAAGGCAAATCAGTTAAAAAATCGGGTGTAATTGGGTTTTTTTTATATGTACATACATAATCTGAGCTACAGTTTTGGTTTAATAATTCATGAGTTTTCCAATCGGTGTTAATAAGATAAAAAGGACGATGATTCAAATATTTCATTACGCGCGAACCAATACCATTTGCACAATCCAAAATACATGGAAATTGTATGCGTGTTGTTAGAAATTTCAAATAACTAGCATAATCCGTTTTAATATTAGCAAATACAAAATGAAGTTGAGGTGTTGTTATATATTTCATAGTAACAACGGGAAAATAAGGACTTATTTTATGTATACCTTCAACAATTTTATCACAAATTATTGGACTGCTTTTTCTAGAATCATATCCAATTGTTAATTTAGTGTCTTTTTCGAAATATTGTTCTGTGTTATCAATTGTATATTTATCAATATGTTCGTTTTCATTAATAATCCCATTTACGAAATTTTCCAAATAAACTTCAATATCATCATTTACCATATTTCCCATATAATTCATTATTTTGACTCCATTATCATCATAATGATTATGAGAAGCAGTAATCATAATACCAAAGGATTGTTTTTTATAATAAGCCAACAAAGTCATAGCCATTCCTATTTTTTCCGCAATATCCAATATTTTTGTATGATGATCTCTGAATCCTGAAGTTCCATATTTCATATTATATATATATGAAAAACGAGAAAAACAATTACAAAGAAAAAATAACTTTAGTAGGTTTTGGATGGGCAAGTATAGGATTTTTGCAATATATAAATACAAATAAATATGATGTGCATTTAATTTCGGACAATCTTTCGTTTTTATACACTCCATTATTAGCTCAAAATGTAAATAAAAATAGAAATTTAGAAATACATGCAAAATCTATGAATAAAAAGTTTAGCATTATTCAAGGCAAAGTAAATGAAGTTGATTTTAAAAATAAGATAATAAAATGTGACCATTTTCAAGATAATTTTGAACATTTGATTTTTTCACATGGTGCAAGTGTAAATACATTTAATATACCTGGAGTTGAGAAATATACGTATTTTTTGAAAACAGCAAAAGACTTGGAAATATTGAAAGAAGAAATAAAAAAATTAAAAGATGGTTCACATATTGTTGTTATTGGATGTGGTTTAACTGGTTCTGAATTAATTGGTACATTAAACGATATGAACAAATTTAAAATTAGTGCGATTGATGCATTACCAAGACCATTAATGATGTTTAATGAATCATTATCAAATAAGGCACTTTCATTGTGGAAAACCCAAAATGTGGCTGCTTATTTCAATAGTTTAGTAACTAAAATAGACGAAAAATCATTGTTAATGAAGTCAAACAATAAAATAAATTTCGATTTGGCTATTTGGTGCGGTGGAATTAAAGAGAATTCATTAACATTACATGTGAACAAGAGTCTTAATAGAACGAACAATAAAGGAATCCAGGTCAATGAATATTTAGAAATAGATGAAAATAGTAAAATTTATGCTTTGGGAGATTGTGCATTGACTGGAAATCCACCTACAGCTCAAGTTGCTTATCAGCAAGGTATTTATTTAGCAAAAAAAATGAACAGTGGTAAAAATGAGAAATTTGTTTTTGAAAACAGAGGACAAATCGGGTATATTGGTAATTATCAAAGTGTATTTCAAAATAATCAAATTTCAGGAGGAGGTAAAATGATGTATGTAGTAAATAATTTTATTCATTTATACAATTTTGGAAAAATTTATTTGCGTTCAAAAATATGATTTTTTTTGTAATTCAAATTTTTTTCTTATAATATAATATAAAATGGCGCAACCTACAAGCACTTTCGAACCTAGTACTAACTTAAAGAGTGATCAAAGTGAACAAACTTTTTCAACTATCTTTAACACACTTCAACCTTATCTTTATGAATACGATGAATGTATTCGTAATGTGCGTGATTATAAACAACTAACACGTCAATTTTTAGAATCAACTGGTATCCAAACTATTGGTCCTTTTCCAGGAGGAATTGAATTAGTTTCAGTTTATGTTTCTGGACCTACTTGTTATAAGTGCATTACTGATACCATTTTGATGGTTAGTGGATTATCAAAGGGAGCATCTTCAAAGGATGGTAAAATTGTTATTGATACAAGTAAGACAAATGATTACACTGGTGGTGATATTGCTCCTGGATACCAAAAGTTATACCAATGTACATACATTGTAAACGATGTTACCTTTATTGAGACAAAGACAACTACATCTACCAAGTTCGTTGAATCCACAGTTACTGTTCAGACAAGAGATCAATATGATGATGGTACATATAATGCAGTACAAACAACAGCTGCTGCTAATCAAAAATTCAGTAGCGTTTATGCTATTAACTCTGTTAATGTGAATGAAGATACCGCTGGTACATTTGGACAAGCTGAAGACGTAGTTAAGGAAGTTCCTATTGATACATCCAATGCTACAGAATATACAAATACTAATGCTTGTCCTACAACATATTACAGTTCAAAATCTGCTGTTCTTCAACCTGATGTTACTACAGTTCCTCGTGGTGCAAATCCAAATTGTAGTGCACCTGCTCCACCTGTACCAAGTATTTGCACTACAAATACATGCAATTAAATTATGAAAGCAAATAATACTTTATTTACATTTGTGAATAATATTTAAAAACATTTAGTTATTTTTTTTGAAAAAAAATAATTATTATATTAATTTATAAAGATGGCTTCAAATTCGCAACCTCCACAACCTTTTCCAGGGCAAGGGCCTTATCAAGATGTTATGAGCTCAGAATTTCCTTGCTTATCTCCTCCTGATTTAATATTTAGTGATTTAGAACCTTATGTAAATAACACAGTAAAAAGTGTTAGAAAAGTTCGCGATTTTAAACAATATCAAGTGCAATTTATGGAAGCAACTGGTATACAAACCATTGGCCCATTTAAAAGTGGATTAGAATTGGTATCTGTATGGGTATCCGGACCTACAAAAATGAAATGCATTACAGACACAATGTTAATGGTTGGAGGACTTACAAAGGGTCAAGCTACAATCAATGGTGAGTTAGTAATTGATACCAGCAAAGTAAATGATTATACTGATGGAGACATTGAACCCGGTGCAGCCAAAATGTTTTCCATAAATTATATTACAGAAGATATTACATACAATGAATCAAAGAAATTAACATTACCCTCCTATTATGAATCTACTATGCAAGTACAAGGTAGAGATATAAATGTTCCAGGAACAAATTTAGGTGGAAATGTATTTTTGGATGGTTTAAGTGGTTCAGAACAGTATAGTTCTGTGTACGCCGTTAATAGAATGACTGTTGATGATTTCACAGCAGGTACATATGGAGATTATTCACCAACTATTACTGTTAGACCAATTGATACATCAAACTGCAATTCTTTAGCACCTACTAAATCTTGTTCTTAATTTATACCAGTGAAGATTTAAAATGTTCCATTTTAAATCTTTCAAGGGTTTAAATGAATATAATCTTTCATAAAACATTTAGTTATTTTTTTTGAGAAAAAATAATTATAATAATAAATTATAATGACTGATCAAACACTCCAACAGACTAAAGCTGCGTTAGGATTAGGTGAATTAAGTGCACAACTTCTACCAAGGGATATGACTGTATCTCAATTAGCAAATCAAAACGTTCAACGTGTTCATCCTACTCCTACAGGAAGTTTTGGACCAATTCGTCCTTATTTGTATAATATAGCTAAGTGTGTACGTGATATTCGTGATTATAAAGAATTTCAAACACAATATTTAGAATCGACTGGTGTAAAAACAATTGGTCCATTTCCAGATGGACTTGAATTGGTCTCAGTGTATGTTTCTGGACCGAATAATGTAAAATGTGTTACAGATGTTATATTAACATTAAATAACATGATTAAAGGTGCCGCAAACGACCCAACGTCAACTATTGTAGTTGATACAGGAAAATTAAACGAATATACCGGAGGAGATATTGAGCCAGGCCAACGTAAATTAGTTTCTATTACATACATTAGCCAAGATATTACATATGTTGAGACAAAAAGAACACATACACCAGTATATATGGAAGTTACAATGGCATTAAAGACAAGAGACCGATATGTACCTGACTTTGAAGAACTCACTGAACCAATTCCAGGTGCTCTACCGAACACAAACCCTGGAGTTGTTAAATACACCGGTCTTTCTGGTGCCGAACGATTAAGTGCAGTTTACAAAATTAATGAAGGTGTTAATTTTGAAGAAACTGGTGGTACATATGGTGACCAAACACCAAGAGTATTCTTAATTCCTACAGATACAACAAATTGTCTACCAGGTACAAATACAAATGCTTGTCCTTAATTATTAAGTATAATTAAAAAATATTAAAAATATATGTAATAGGTAATTTATTACATATATATATAATGCAGTCAAATTTTCCACATTTAAAAGACAGAATTTGTTTTGAAAATGCTGGAGGAACACAACTTCCTATACAAGTATTAGAAAATACGCAAGATTTTTTGAAAACTACATATGTTCAGCCATATGGATATAGTGTTCAATCAATATTAAATACAAATTTGGTAGCCAAATCAAAAAATTTCGTATCTACATTAATAAATAATATAAATGGAAATATAATATTCGGCCCATCTGCGACCCAAATAGCGTCAAATTTGTGCAATAGTTTAACATTTAATGAAAATGATGAAATTATTTTATCTAATTTTTCTCACGAATCAGCTATTGGATGCTTTGAACGCATACCAAATACAGTATTTACCAGACCATCGAATTGGGTTAATATAAAAATGTGGAATATTGATGAAAAATGCAATGCAAATGATAATGAGCTTCTTGGACTTATTACTGAAAAAACGAAATTAATTGTCTTACCTCATGTAAGTAATGTATTGGGGAATATATTAGATATTAAAAAGTTAGTAAGCAAAATTAGATTAATGAATAAAAATGTGCAAATTTACGTAGATGGTGTTGCTTATTTACCACATAATATAGTTGATGTCCATGATATGGATGTAGATTTCTATGTAGTTTCTTTTTACAAGTTTTTTGGAACACGTATATCGGCTTTGTATATAAAAAATGGTATTTTAGAAACATTGAAAAATATTAATCATGAATTCTTGGACGGAGAACAAAAATTAGAAGTAGGAGGTATTCAATATGAACATTGTGCAAGTTTGTTGGGTATTCAAGAGTACTTATGTGATTTTGTTAAAAAACCTGAATTTAACAGAGAAGTAGTAATAGAAAGTTTTGAAAAAATGAGAGCTATGGAATTAGAATTGATTGAATACTTTGATGATAAATTTAATAGTATGAAAGATAATTTACAATTGGAAATATTAACAAATTATGAATGCGAACGTGTACCTATCTTTAGTATATATGGTGCAAATATAGATAAATTATGCTTTTTTTTAAACAAAATGGGTATAGAATGCAAAATGGGTAATTTTTATTGCAAAAGACTCTTGGACAGTTTTAATATAGATAAAGTTTTACGAATTTCTTTAGTTCATTATAATTCAAAGTCTGAATTAGATAGTTTCTTTTATTTATTGCGCACATGTAAAAAAAATCCACACAATTTAGTAGAATACATACAATACAAATATGATTTATCTGAAACGGTTAAAGATTCTTTTAATCATCTACAAATAGACTCTTACTATGAAAATAAAAGGTATAGAGCATTTTCATTAATCAATGTAGAAGATTTTACTATTGTTGGAGAATCTTATTTCTTACAAAGCAAAAAATATAACTCATTTTTAGGGGATGAATTGCGCATTTATAATAATATAAGTGAAGAATTATTGAATGATGAATCGTTTAGGACCATAATACGTAAATTTATTCATACAATAAGCAATGTTAAACAATATAAATATTTATATGTCCATCAAATACGTGTAGAATGTGATTATTTAGGAACTAATCCTATACCTGAAGGTATTCATCAAGACGGTTATGAATATATTTGTATTACTTGTGTAAATAAAGAAAATATATTTGGACCTCATAGTGAAGTTTACGATAAAGAGCATAATTTGGTTCATAAAACAGTCATGGAACCCGGAGAAAACTTAATTTTAAATGATAATAAATATTTTCATAATGTAACAGAACTTAAACGAATAGAACAATCTAAAATAGGATACCGAGATATTTTTGTATTTACAACAGTGATATAATAAAATTGATTTTTACAAAATTAATATATTGATTTGTACAAATCAATATGTCTAATTTTACATTATCACCAATAAACGAAAACTGCGAATCACATGATGAATGTTGTGTTGATTTTACAACTGTTGAGAAAACAGAGTGTCCTGAGAATTATTTAGAAAATTTATACAATTTTATAAAAGAAAATGAGAGTGATGAGGATAATGAACCTAAAGAATTGATATTTACATTGGAAGAAGCATCCTTTTATAATGTAAGTGTTATTATAAGTTATATGTATTTTGTCCAAGATGATATCGAATCTTTACGTCTTGATTTTGAAAAAATGATAGAATCAAGTGAAAATCATGATGATTTCGATACATCTATTATAACATATAGAAGTATTATACAAAAAATAAAAGAAAGTACACAAAATACAACGTTTGAGAAAACTAAAAAGGGTCTATTTATTGTATTTAGTCATGATAATGGAGAATTACCCCTTTGGATTGATGATACTGGTGTTCATATTGAAATAAGTGTTCCAGAAACTGAATTAACTTTCAAAACCAGAGATTACAAACAAAATTGATATTTATAATATTGTTTGTATAGTATTTACACCATGATAGTCGATTTCTTTGATTACTTTCGAAAAATACTTTCGACATATATCCTATTCAGATTATGTTTCACTAAAGATATGGATATTTACTTACGAGGACTTATTTACTTTTGGATTATGATGCATTGTATGTTTTACAAAAGGGTCAAATCAAGAGGAAAATCAAGAATACAATAATTCATTTATTGTGTATGTATAATGGTCTAATTGGTCAATATAGTCTTCGTCGTCTTTGTAATGCATGATTTTAATTAAAAAACCTGTTTTTTTTACTACTTTAAAGACAAGACGTTCAAAACTATGCTCAAACATATTATCTGCATGCCCTTCATGACCAGCACCCCAGGCAATATTGTTTGGATATAAAGGGGGACTTTTGTTGTATTTTTTAAAATAATCAAAGATTTCATATATGGAATTACCAATTCCAGTAAAATTACGACTTGTATAAAATGATTTTACCCAAACGGCATCAAAGGTAAGTTTTGTGTTTAACAAATTATACAATAAAATGTCTCCATAAAGTGTTTCTGCTATTTTATGATTGCATATAAAACAATTACCTTCTGGAAAAAGATATGTACTTTTGTCCAAGTTCATATATCTGTCCAAGTCATTCACATATAACGAATTTCCAAAATTCCATTTACTTGTTATATTTTTTGGGTGTAAAAAATGGTCCTTATATACCACCGTAGCATAATCGCCCATGTAAACAAGCGGAGGTAAATAAATACCAATTTCATCATTTGTATCGAAAGATTGTACTATAGAGTCCAAGTTATTTATTAAAGGTTCACAATATAATTGACGAACATAATCATCCGTTTTGGAATGTAAGAATAAAATAAAATCGTATTTTATATTTCTAGATTTTAAATAGTCAATAACTACAAATTTTCCTCCAATATCCATTCCTTGATTTAAACAGTGTATAAATGTTAGAGACATATCATCCAAATCGGGCTCTCCAATGCTATACGTAACAATAATATATTTACTGTATTTTTTTATTTTATTGATATAATTATCAAAATAATGAGTGAATTTATTTAAGTCATAACAATGAATATGTGTGATTAATTTAATATTACAACTTTCAATTTCTTTAGACATAACGTCATATGAAATAGATTTACTTTCAGATGTTAATTGCAATAAATATTTATGAAATAAAAACGGGTAATCTATATAATCATTGGATTCATTATAAATAATTTGATCTAATTTATATTTTCGACATTGATAAATACCATAATTGTTATAATGGATTTTACAGGATACTTCATCATAACAAAGCGGTATTAAATCTTCATTATATTTTAGATAATCGTTGTAATCAAAATCTTCTGGTATATTTTCAAAATTACAATAATAAGGTAAATCTTGACTTTTCCCAAATAAATCATAATGTAATTTTGCCGTATATTCGTTTACTTTATACCCTTCTGAAATGGTTGGATTTAATTTAATATAAAATTCCCAATCGAAATCTTTAGGTGTATGATTGAATTTATATATTCGTCCTTCATTTTTACCAGTTATATAGTAATGATATTTAGCACGATTTTCACTATTATATACTTGTTTTACATCAGTATTTAATTCTGTATATGCTATCCAATTAAAATCGTCGGGTATACTCTCTTTTGGTATTTTATAAGCTTTCTTTCTCATATAACCATAATTTTCATAATGAACTTTTGCTTCTAATTCACTCGAAATTAAATTTAAATCACTATTTAATAATAAATACATTTCCCAGTTGAAATCATCGGGTACATGGAGAAAATTGGCTTCATAAGAAAGATTTTTCCGTTTTCCTTTTTTATAATAATGGTAAGTAGCTTCTATTTTATTCTTATTTAATAGATTTAAACTTGGATTGTTATGTAAATACAATACCCAATTAAAATCTTACGGAATTTCAGCTTGATTTAATTTATAATATCTACTTTCTGAATATCCATGACGTTCATAATGCATAATAGCAGCTGTTTTGGTTTTACATGAAATATAAACGTCATTATTAAAGGCTAGATAAAGTTCCCAATCAAAATCATGAGGAATATTTTCAGTTTTATATAAACGCCCTTGAAATTGTCCATCTTTTAAATAATGTTGTTCAGCTTGATGTTGTGTTTTATATACTTTTTCTACATCGTCGTTTAATTCTAAATATCTAGCCCAATCAAAATCCGATGGTAAACTCATTTGCATTATTTGAATAAAAAAAATTTACTTAAATAATGTATAGTTACATTAAATTTTATAACCTTTAAAATCGAAAGGATCAATACCTACTCTTGGTTTTAATATGGTTTGAATATTTGAATCGGTTGAATTCGGAGAAACAAAATGCGTTTTGGATGCGTATATTTTGAGTTTGTCTTGTTGAATCATTCTTGATAAATACGAATCAATTTGACCGTCGATTTTCGTTTTATTTACTTCGTTAATTATTTTTTTAGCACCTTTTTTATTAATTATATAACAATTCAATCCCCAAAACGATTTAATACGATTTAATTCTCCATTTTCACCTCTTCCTACAGCTCTTACTGTATAAAAAAGAATCATATCCCAATCATCTGGTGCATTTTCAATCGATTTTTGAATTTTATCGTATGTATCGTTATGTATTCGAGTATCGTCTTCAAATACTAAATAAGAATTTACACTATCATTGACCAATTTTTTTGCTAAATTATAATGACTCAAAAAACATCCGATTCCACCTCGCGACAAACTGTGATGATGTGTCCTGTATCCATTTCTTTCCATTAAATTTAATTCACTAATAGCATCAGATGATAACCAATCATCAATATTTACTTCTTTACCTATTACAGCTGGATATCGTATTAATTTGTTACTAGGAAAATCTGAGTTTTTATAATTATTTATTATTTTTTCATAACGTTCTTTGTCTTTGTCCATATTAATTACATAAAAAGCAATATCATCATGACTAATACTAAATCCTTCGTTTATATATTTGACTATCAATGAATGATACAATAAAATTGTAAATATTATGGTCAATAATATTGCTATAATCACCCTATTTTTTGATACAAGTTCCATTACTTAATATAAATGTACATTTTTTTTTGATATTTTAAGGCATATATGCAGACATCGTTATATTTTCTGCAAATTGTGAAATTATAATTTCAAAGAACATAAATATATCCCCAATATATTATTTAGACATATGACTACTACAAAATCAAATGAGCCCATTCTCGAGTCAACAGATGAACGTTTTGTTATGTTTCCACTGCAATATGCAGATATTTGGGAACTTTATAAGAAACAAGTGGATTGTTTCTGGAGAGCAGAAGAAGTAGACCTTTCTAAAGATTTAACAGACTGGAAAAGGTTAACACATGATGAAAAACATTTCATTTCTATGGTGCTAGCATTTTTTGCCGCATCCGACGGAATCGTTTTGGAAAATTTAGCGTTGCGTTTTATGGGTGATGTTCAAATAGCAGAAGCACGTTCATTTTACGGGTTTCAGATTGCTATGGAAAATATCCATTCAGAAATGTACAGTTTGTTAATTGATACATACGTTAATGATAGTATTGAAAAAGATAAATTATTTCACGCTACTTCCAATTTCCCATGTATAACAAAAAAAGCCGATTGGGCCAAAAAATGGATCGCTGATAATCGTTCGTCATTTGGTGCTCGTTTAGTAGCATTTGCAGCAATTGAAGGTATTTTCTTTTCTTCGTCGTTTGCATCTATTTATTGGATAAAGAAACGCGGTATTTTGCCTGGATTGACGTTTTCCAATGAATTGATTTCAAGAGATGAAGCATTACATACTGAATTTGCTATTTTATTATATAAAAAACTAAAAATCAAATTAAATAAAAAACGTATTCATGAGATTATTAAAGAGGCGGTCGAAATTGAAACTGAATTTATAACAGAAGCGATTCCATGTAAAATGATAGGCATGAATGCTAAATTAATGACGCAATATATTCAATTTGTAGCAGATAGATTGTGCGTTCAATTAGGATATGAAAAAATATACAATTCCACTAATCCATTTGATTTTATGGAATTAATTAGCGTTGAATCAAAGGTAAATTTCTTTGAACGTATGAATTCGGAATATGCTATGGCTAACAAAAAAATGGA
>MDTB01189835.1_pt1 | contig 14340 bp, 12 predicted proteins | sample 811161 | NCBI WGS metagenome assembly MDTB01 (sample SAMN05326650, study PRJNA326480) | marine metagenome | isolation source: seawater | place: Mediterranean Sea | collected 2009
AACTAATAGAACACCACCTAATGCCCAGCCTGGTATGGAGTATGCAATAAAAATGACCACACTTGATCCAAAATCAAATGCGGAACCATGGTTCATCGCCTTTTTAATACCAAGAGGAATACAAACAAGGTATGATAAAAATATTCCCGTTAAGCCAAGTAATAATGATATCTTAAATCTCGGGGCCATGACCTCTGTCACTGGCTTTGCGTAAATATAAGATTTTCCAAGATTACCAGTTAGTATACCTGAAAATTCTTTTTGGAAGACAACGGCCTGGATTGATCCATCTGTTTCAATGCTATCAATTGAGGCACTCCAAACCTTGCTTACAACCCCATCAAGTTCTTTTACAATTAAATCATCATTCTTATCTTTAACAATCTGAACAGTCCAAAGTTTACCATCACGTTTTCCAACTCTCTTTTCCACTTTTGCCTGATCAACTTCAAAAGAGACTTCTCTGTGTTTGATTTCCCTGGGCCAAATACCTAGCCAAATTAGATATCTTTGGTAAATTGGCTTATCAAATCCATAGAATCGCTCTAATTCTTTCAGGGCACTCTCAGGGAGTACATTACCTCCGAGCTCACTTGATGACGCTGCACCTGCCTCAGCGCCGCCCATTTGCAGCTCCATAATTGCACGATCTATAGGGCCTCCAGGGGCAACCTGCAATATGGTAAAAACTAGGATGGTAGAACCCAAAAAGGTTGGGATCATGAGTAGGAGCCTTCTAGTAAAGTATGCAGCCATAACCTTGTTTTACAAAAAGGTTGATAAAAATTCTATATATCCTTCCAAAAGGTGTGGTTCATTTCTTCAATATTTAACTTAGAATTAGAATCCATTGCATCTTTTAGTTTTTTTGCTTTCTCTTCATCAAACCACCAGTTGTATAGAATATCCTCCATCCTACCACCATACTTGGACAACATATAATCTGGATAGCCAAATTTATTCCAAAACAGAAGCCTTATAGGCGGCTCTCTAGATAGACCAAGTGCTGAATATCGGGATTCAACAATGATACTATCAATTTCTTGAATGATTTTTACTCGCTTATTATGATCAAATTCAACATCATAAAGTGGAAGGAGCTCATCAACTCTATCGCTTTTAAATCCATACATATTATTATTGTTCTTTTGATCAGCAAGTGCAGAATTAAACATACTCTCAGGATTCGGATAAACAAGACCGCCCCATGCCTGGAAATCGATTGTAAAGTTTCTATCCATTAGATTTTTCCATCTTGTTGTTCTATCAATAAACTTTATTTGCATATCAATTCCATACTCTCTCAGTATTTGCTGCATTGGCGTGACGCGATAATCGTTTGACTTATTTACCTCCAGAGTAAAGCTTAATACTCTACCGGTTTCTTCATGGACTAAAAAGCCCTTATCATTTCTATCTTTATATCCAGCCTCTCTTAGCAATGAAACTGCCTTTTCTGGATCAAATTCAAACTTTAGATTGTTTGGATTTTCATACTCACTACCACTGTAAAGTGAATTAATTGGGGTATACTCATTATATAAGATTTCGCGATTAAATTTTTCTCTATCATATAGGTAGGAAAATGCATATCTCAAACGTTTATCATCAAATGGCCACTTTCTCATATTAAAGCCGTAACCCCACGTTCCAGCTGGGGAATTGGAGTGTATTCGCTTTTTTTGTATCCACCCCATATTTGTGCCCTCAAAGTCTGTCTCGTCTACCCACATTGGAGGTTTTGTGATCTCATAAAAATCAGACTCACCCTTTTTCATTTTTTCAAATTCAAGGGCTTTATTATCCTTCACTACATTGACTGTTATGCGGTCAAAATTATACATGTACTCATTAGTTGGATGATCATGGCCCCACCAATCATCTCTTCTCACCAGAGAATAGGATTCTTGATTGATGATGTCCTCATCTCTAATCAGATATGGACCTGTCCCAGGTAACATTTTAAAATTGTATTCTTCAAGATAAGCGGTTCCATCTAAGTCTTTTAAGTAATGCTCTGGAAGTATTACCATGCCACCGAAATAAAGCATATTCCTCCAGTTTAGGTTCCTAGACTTAACTTTGATAATATATTTACTTATAGCCTCTGGTCTTTCAATTTTTCCATAAGTAACTTGAGTAGATGGCATTAAAATCGTTTCGTCCATACGTATGTCATATGAGGCTATGATATCATCCGCGGTTACTTCCTGGCCATCAGACCATCTTGCATCTGGATTGATCCTAAAATAGAATTCCATTTTATCATCGGATGTTTTCCAATGAGAGGCCAGTGCAGGTGTTCGCTCAAGAGTAACTGGATGACTACTCAAGAGACTTTCATAGCACAAAGCATTCATTATATAATAGTTTTCAGTGTAATTATAATATTGGCCTAGGGCACGAAAAGTTGCTGGGAATCTGGGCATTGTAAATTTTAGGTGCCCACCCTTCTCTGCGTCGGGGCTTCCATAAAATTTGAAATCTTCTTTTTTAAATTCATAAGTTTCAAACCCTAGACTTTCGGCAATATCCTCAAATCCATATCCGCCGTCAGTAGGGCTGGTGAGGGTATCCTTAGGAACCATTTCATACTTTATTACGCTTTGGGGGTCTTCTTTTCCACCTCCACAAGAGAAGATCACAAGATTTATAAGTGTAAAGATAAATATTATTTGTTTATTCATTTTATAGTATATGTGTTGATAACGTTAGTAATTGAGCCGCGAAATTTAGTATTTGAAAGTGAAATTTAACACGCCAAATGCTTTTTATTTATATTTTGAGTATTAATTAGAATCGCCAGGCTTGGTTGCTAAAACTTTTCCAGCAAAATAATAACCAAATGAGACTACAACTACCATTGCATGTGTAGATGTCCAAGATGCCATGGTTCTTGCACTTTTATAATCCCTTTTCCAGTCGTTTTCATATAGCTTAATTATTTGGTCTTTTCCACCACTCCTTTCACAGTCTTTTATCAGCTTTCTCAATTTTATCATATCTTTTAAGGGAACGGCCTTTAAACCCTTAGCTTCTGCAAGCCTTATTAAGGGGTGGTTACAGGGATTGTAGTCTTTTTTATTTTCACCCTTGGCAATTAATGCTCCAAAAAGTAATGTTGAAAAAAAGATCTGCTTCAACGTAGACCGTAGATAACCTTAATTGAAAAAATTGGGAGATCATCAATCTTCATTTTGGGACCAGTAACTTTCTGTCTTTGAATCCGCCATTCCGATTCCTTGTACTGATTGTTCATAAACCCAGCTTTTACATCAACACCAATTCGGGAACTAATATAGTATCGAAATCCTAAAAGACTCGAATAACCTATCCAGTCTGAAATCATAACGTCTGTAGCACCCATATCAGAGACAGGATTTGCACTTCCTCCGAAGCTAGTAATAAAATAGTTCCAATCATCTGTCTTATCACCAGGGGTTGTGTCCATCTCTATTCTAGCCCTTCCCCATATTGGTGCAAGAGTAAAATTCAATTCTATCTTGGGTTTCCAACGAAAAAAGGTTTCTATGGGAAAAATTCTATAGGTTAGTGATCTACGAAATACTGCCTCGGAATTGATTAAAAGAATATTTTTACCAATTTCGTATGATGTAAATGAGTTATATCCAATTCTAGCATTATTAAAAAACTCATAATAGATACCCCAATTGAGTAGCACATTCCTGTTAAAAATAGATTTTGTTGGAAACTGAACTGTCTCATTTTCGTCGAAACCAACTAAGGTTGGCTCATAAAAACCAAAACCCAAGTCAATGCTTAATTTAGGCTGTGCCTTGAGGATACCACTAGATAAGGGCAACAAACACACCATGAATACATAGATTTGACTCTTCATATAGTGATGCTAATTTAAGGCCCATGAAACATTTCAGGTGCATATTCCTTTTTGTATTTTCAATTTTATGGTCAAGTACCGTATCGACAGATGTTAAACACGTGGTTATAGATCATAATGGAAATACCATTGAATGCTTCGTTGATTCAATTGGCTATCAATACATCTATTACGTACCGAAAGATTCTGTTGATACAGACTCAATTAAATTGAAAAAAGCATATTACGTCTACAGCGACTACGATAGGATTTACCACCATAGCTGGAGTTTTGGTGAAAATATAAGGAGAATGGAAAATAGAACAGGAAAAGCCTACACCATTGATGGAGACACACTTGATTTCATTAATATAAAGTTTGACAAGGACATGATAAATCCAGAAATATTGTTAACATTAGGTCCAGAAAAATCAAAATATATTTCTATGTTCGATATTGAACGTATTGAAACTGATTTTTCGATAATGACCTACTCTGTTAAAAGGGGTTTCATTTACTCATTTTATACTTTTTTATTGGCTTCAACTTTAGAAATAGCACTATCATGGGATAGTGAGAGGAGAATGATACCACAGATCTGGGACCAGTATGATGATCTTTTACCAATGGTGTCTGTATTTGGTCTAAATAAGCAAAAGGGAACCGGGGTTGCATATGAGTCCCTAACGTCATTGGTCCCTTTAAGTATAATAATTTCAATGGTTTATGATTTATTTAAGGAAAAAAATAAATTTTATTTTAGCTCAGTATTTAGAGGCGAAGAGTTTGGAAGAAATATGTATGTATTTTCAATAAAACAAGTGATTCGTTCTAAAAAGGATGAAATTATTTTTCAATTAGAAAAAAACAAGTTTGGTAAAAAGGTCATTGGATGGTTTCGATGAAAATTGGTGTAAATTAGGACTATGGACAAAAAGGTAAACATTCTCCTTATTAGCTTACTGGTGATGACATGCGTGATCTCTTTTTCGTGTACCGAAGACCCGATTACCATACCGGAACCCGATACTACACCCCCTCAAGCTATTGTCCTTTTCCCTATAGATGGTGAACCTGTATCCGGAGAAATTATTATTGAAGTCAGATCTGTTGATAACGATAGAGTTGACTCAGTACAATTTCTAATCAATCAGACAAGAGTCTTTACCGATTCGAGCCAGACTAATGATATATTCAAATATACATGGGATACTGAGGCCACTGTTATGATAAACGGAGCACAAATAAAATTATATGAGGAGGACCAGTTCCACTATATATCTGCAGTAGCATACGACCCAATTGGAAATAGTTATGCCTCTGTCCCTACAAGGAGTAAAATAGACAATGTTGATAATGAACCACCCAGCGCGTTCTTCCTAAGCCCGTTTGCTGGTCAATACGTAAGTGACGTGGTCAATATTGAAGTGATTGCAACAGACAATGATAGCATACAGTACGTAAGCTATTTTATCAATAATATATTGCAAGGATATGTTCAAGAAGCTCCCTATTTGTTCCCTTGGAATACGAATCTAGTCGAAAGCGGAAACTACTACTCTATTCATGCAAATGTAAAAGACCTTAGTAACAATACTAAAACAATTGCACCAATAAGCGTTTTTGTTGATAATGGACTAGACAATGATGTCACACCTCCTACTGGAGCGATCGTGAGCCCTCCTGCAGGACTTGCTGTCAGCGGTGATGTGCAGATTATCATTAGCGCTAATGATAATCGCGCAATGAAAGAAGTAGCTCTTTCTATAAACGGATCTTACATAACCACGATCGATCAACCCCCCTTCTTTTATATATGGGATACTACCAATGAGCAAGAAGATGCAGAGCATACGATTAGTGTAGTTCTTGTAGACCTTGCTGGAAATGAGGCTCCTTTAAACCCAATATCAGTGGTGGTTGATAATATTGCACCAGCAGATATTAATCCACCAACCGTTGTCATTATGAGTCCAGTTGCCGGGCAAGAACTAAACGGTACGATAGATATAGAGGTCATTGCAAATGACAATACTGGGATTGATTATGTTGAATATTACATTGATGGGCTTTCGCACTCAATTGACAGTATTCCTCCATACATCCAAGAATGGAATACGGAAACTGCAGAAGATGATATGGAACACATTATCGCAGCAGTTGGATTTGACAATCAAGGTAATTCTACGCTAGCAACACCGATTGCAGTATACATTGATAACAACGACGATGTTGTACCTACTGGACAAATTCAGAACCCAATTCCTGGACAAACTGTAAGCGGAACTATTTCTATAGAAATAACAGCAACAGATGATGTGGGAGTTAATAATGTAGAACTTTCAATCAACGGAATACCAAGGGATACTCTCAACGATTTTCCTTATGTTTATGATTGGGATACTAGTGAAGAAATTGATGACCAGAGTCATGTTATTAGTGCTGTAGTTTCAGACACCACCGGAAACATTGGTTTTATGCCCCCAATAAGCGTAATAGTGGATAATCAGATTAATGATTTAACTCCACCCACTGGTCTTATTTCAAATCCTATTTCTGGTCAAACTGTAAACGGCACGGTTGAAATAACTGTTTTAGCTCAAGATGATTATAGCATTGCAAGTATCTCATTTTTTATAAATGGAATAAATGTTTCAAATGATGTTTCAGAACCTTATTCTCATGCATGGGACACCACTTCTCTAGAGAATGGTAGTGAGCACAATATTTCTGCATCCATTACAGATGGCGCAGGTCATATAACAATTCTTCAACCAGTTTTAGTAACCGTATCAAACTAATGAATAAACAATATCTCTATTTTTCGATTATTTTGATGCTGTTCCTGAGCTGTGAAGGACCATTTTTTGATGTTCCAGCTGACGAAGATTCAATTCCTCCTACGCTTACAATTACCTTCCCTGCAGATCAATCAGTATTGTCTGATTCCATACTTATAAGCGCATATGCCTTTGACAATGTTGGTCTTGAGAAAGTAACCCTATATCTAAATGATTCCATCGTTCATGAGAGTACGGAAGGGCCTTATGAATATAGATGGTCGACTCTTGAAAGTGCTGAAGATGAATTCCATACCATAAGGGCAAAGGCAATTGACCTCGCTGGAAATGAAAACTTTACTAATACAATACAGGTTCTAGTAGACAATCAAGATAATATCAATCCAACTGGAGCATTAATATTTCCGTTCACAGGTCAAATATTAACAGGTGAAATCACCATAATATTAGAGGCAAATGACAATGATGAGGTCGCACTCGTAACTCTATACATAGATGGCGACTCTGTTATGACTTATCAAGAGCCACCCTATCGATATGACTGGAATACCCTTGAAGAAATAGATGATGTAATCCACACCATTCACGCTCATATCCAAGACAATGCAGGTAATCGAATAACTTTGGGACCAATTAATATAACCATCGATAATTATGAATCAGATGATAATATTGCCCCAACTGGAACCATAACCAGTCCTGCATCTGCCTCAACCGTATCTGGTACTGTAAATATTGAAGTTAATGCCTTTGACAATGTTAGAATGGGCCATGTTGATTTTATTATTGATGGTACCGAAGTATTGAGTGACTCACTGCCTCCTTATTCATATACTTGGAATACCTTGGGGGAGGCTGAAGATTCAGACCACGTAATAAATGTTAACCTATCTGATTCTGCAGGAAATACAACTTCATTATTTCCTGTCACCGTATTTGTTAATAACATTGTTGATACGGATGATACCCCACCAAATATTGTTATTTACGATCCTGCGGCAAATCAGACTGTTTCTGGCACTGTCACGTTCTTGACTATTGCAACAGATAATATTGCTGTGGACAGGGTAGAATTTTATCATGACTATGAACTAGAGTTCACTGCCACATCCTACCCATTTAATTATGATTGGAACTCAACCCTTGCGGATGAAGATACAGAACACATATGGCATGCAAAGGCATTTGATACGAGTGGCAATGAAGCACAAACTCAACCGATGGTTCTTATTGTTGATAACGTAGATAATATTCCTCCAACCGGTTTTATTCTTCACCCCTATGCTGGGCAGGTAGTCAGCGGCGATATTGAGATTCAGGTTTCTGCATCTGATAATGTTGGGATTGCTCAGGTTACATTCTATCTAGATGGAAATTCATTATCATCTGATTCACAGTCTCCTTATTATCACAGTTGGAACACAACTACTGCCAGCGAAGATGAGGAACATGTCATTTATGCCAGCATTACCGATCTGCAAGGTAATTCTACAAACCTTCCATCTATTTCAGTGACTGTAAATAATGATGATGCACCAGAAAATGACCTAACCCCTCCTGTTGTATCCATTATTAATCCATTATCTACTCAAACTGTCAGCGATACGGTAATTATAACAGGTTTCGCATCCGATAATCATGAAGTTTCTCAAGTTATGTTCTATGTAGATGATCAATTGATTCAAACAGTAACAGATTCGCCTTTTACTTCATCTTGGATTACATATGATTTCCCAAATAATTCTGAACATGTCATCCAGATGACAGCAACAGATCCATCAGGAAACCAGTCTAATGCTCAACCTGTTCTAGTTACCGTAGTCAATGAATACGTTGGTACCATAAATAATTTAACAGTTCTGCCAACTGAGAATACTCTATTACTGAGCTGGGATGCACCCAATGATGCTGAGTCATTTAAAATCTACAAGGATGGTAGCTTTTTGGTAGAGATCAGTGAACAAACCTATGATGATGTTGTTGAGCCAGGTGTAGAACATTGTTACTTAGTATCTGCAGTAAATGGAGTTAGCCTTGAAGGACCACAGTCTGATGAAGAATGTGAATCTAGCTTATACCCGCCATCCCCAACACTATCTCTAATTGTAGATGGTTCGCTTGCAAATCTCTCTTGGACATCTGTATCAACTGCAGAGGCTTACAGAATATATCAGGATAATGTTTTCATCATTGAGCTAAGTGTTTTAAACCATACCCTTGATATCGGGACTGGAACAAATACTTGCTTTAAAGTTACTGCGGTAAACTCAATTGGGACTGAGAGCTTAGTATCTAATGAAGAGTGTGGTGAAGGGTCCTAAGGAAAAAGTGTATCACCCTCACACGATGTAAGATCATGTATCAGAGAAATATCGGCAAAATCTTCAGAATAAAATGAAATTAATCCTGAACCTGGTTCAGAAAGATTTATTGTACAATATTCAGGAGCAATAGTATTGGCATATATAACTGTATCAACAGGTAGGCTATCTGCTGATTCTTCAACTACTTCAAACGTATAGTACATCCATCCACTTCCTGAAAATTGAATCGTGTCGATTACTATTTCAGTAAAATCCATGATCCCATTTGTGTCTCCTATAGAGTCTAATGGCATTTCCAGGTTCAGTCTAAATACCTCTGGAGTAGAATACGTACTAGGGTCAACACAGATAAATGTAGAATCCTTGCCTTCAATTTTCCAGTTCCCCGCTGGCTTGTAACAAGTAATAAATACCGAATCTGAAAATTCTCCAATGTTATCATAGCCATCTTTCGCTCTTACTTTGTAAAAAATATTTTCAAGCCAAAGTGTTGCTGTGTCCACATACGAATTCATGCTGGATCCTGACTCACCTAAATATTCAAAGCTAGCACCCTCATCAACTGACTTAAAGACTTGATATATTGATATATCGTCGTCTACTGAATGAGTCCACGAGAGATTAACTCTTGGATTATTCTGAGTTAATGTAAAATATCCTTTAAGATTGTAAGGCGGTGACGGCGGAGTCTCATCAAGGAGACCTGAACATCCAATTAATAAAAGTAGCAACCATGGTGAAGTGTTTTTCATCTACAGTTATCGATAAAGTTAGTAAACGTAAAAGGCCCCATAAATGGGGCCTTTTTTGAGCGAGAGACGAGATTCGAACTCGCGACCCTCACGTTGGCAACGTGATGCTCTACCAGCTGAGCTACTCTCGCATTTTTGTTTTAAAATCAATATGCGTCGATTGAAATTATGTAATGAAGGCATGGATCACAAATCTCATTTTGGATAAAATTCAAGTAACCTTGATTTTGATTCGTGGACGATGTAACAGGCACCAAGGAATAGGAAGTTTTCTATAATTTTTGACCATCCAACAACCTCACCTTCCTTAAGCCCACATCCACAATCAATATTAAATCCCCTTAATATGGCCTGAGCGATTAAAATAATGAATACAATTAAGAGCCCACCACTAATGAAAACACTAGCATTGATACAGACCCCAATAATAATACCCAGACCAATAATTAATTCAAGCCATGGGAGAATTATTGCTATAGCATTTTCTAATCCAAATGGAACAACATGGTAGTTAGATATATCTCGAGCAAATTTTCCAGGGTCTAAAATTTTATCATAACTAGCATAAACAAAAATTAGACCTAATAAAAATCTGATGATTAAAATTAATACTGGGTGAATTTTATTCATTATACTCAACATCTAAACCTGATTCATTCCATGTTTTCCAACCACCCTTGAATACTAGAATATTATTAAAACCATATTCTTGTAGATCATAAGCAAGGTCTTCACTTGATCCACAATCATCATCACTGCAATAAATAACAAAGCCTTTATCAAAACCAATTAGTGTTGTTATCTCATCAGATAATGCATCGGTATTATCATCGTTAATTGCACCAGGGATAAAACCATCTTCCAAGTATTCTTCAGAACGAGCATCCACAAACAAGGCACCACTCTTCTGTAATTTTATTGCAGTCTCTAAGTCAATTTCCCTGATGCTTGGGATACCAATATTTATTTCAATATCTTTAGCGCTACTTATTTTTTCAATTGGTTTAGCCAACCAGGGAATACCATCATCTCTTATGGAATTATATGAGGCACCACATATAAAAGATATCCCAATGATTAGAGCCACTTGTTTTTGGAATTTTATATCCAATTGTAAAACCTAATGATCGTGCCCCTTGTGACGATTATTTTTGTTTTTATTTTGGTTAGCAGGTTTTTTCTTTGGAGCTAGAGCATCACAAGTTTTTACTGAGGAGGTAACGAAAGCCAATAACTCCGCATCTTCCCCTATTTTGTTATTCAGAGGATTCGTTTGATATTGTAAAGTGTTTATTGCTGATGCAATAACTTCTTCTGATATTTTTAAATCTTCTCTATATTTTTTGATAAGGTTTAAAACATTCTCTTGATCTGCATAAATCTCTTCCAGGTTTTTATCCGGATCCTTTTTCTGCAATCGATCAAATCTTTTTTGAACAGATTTCACTTTTTTCTCTTCTGCCGATACATCAACAAATGAAACACCCTTTTCTTTTATATCCAGAGTAAGGGTCAAAAAGTATTTTCCTTGCTTACCACAGGAGTACAAAAAGGGTCCATTCTCTTTTTGAGGGCTATTGGTTCGGGACATACTCGTATTGCCACTCGTGATTATAAAGTCAACATTCGGCATTTTTTCTGGTAATCCATTTTGGGTGGATCTGCTTGCATTTACTAGCGCTACTACTATATCTACTTTGTCTTTCAATTCTTTTGCAAATCGATTACATGATTCAATAAAATCAGATGACTGAATGGAATTCATTGTATCTGGAATAAGATCCGTGGCTCCTATTACTCCTATTTTGAGTTCTCCTCTTTCAAAAATGATATATGGATCAAATAATAATTCACCTGATTTTGAATCCTTCAGATTAGATGAGATGAAAGGAATATCTGTTGTTTTTTCCATTTCCCGTAAAAACGATAAGCCATTTAATACCTCATAGTGCCCAACGTTTATCGCATCGCACCCTACTTTCTGATAACCATCTAGTATCGCATTGGCACGAAAAATCTCAGAATTTTTATTCGTTGCGTCAATATTCTTAGTACTAAAAAGAAGGTCACCTGCATCTAAAATTAATGGATTAATCCCTGCATCCCTCATTTCTTTAATTTTTACATGTTTTCTAGACAGACCGCCTAGGGGATTCTTCTTTCAGCCACATGGATCTAATTGGCCATGAACTGAACCAGACATTACCATGGTGATTATACCTTGGCCCGAAGTCTTGGAGCAGGACCATGTCACCAAAAACATTATAATAAATAGAAAATAGTTTTTAACTGATAATTTCATTTCTTTTTATCCACCACTAAGTTTTACATCGTATCCTTTTTTTGAAAGAATTTCTTTAATTATTTCGCGCTTATTTCCTTGTATAAGTATCTTATTTTCTTTGAATGATCCTCCGGATCCACATCTTTTTTTTAGCTCTTTTGTCAAATTGACCAATACTTCATCTTCATGAATCATACCTCTAATCACGGTAACTATCTTACCACCGCCTTTTCTATCAAGGTGAAGGCGAATTTTCTGTTCAGATGGCTCTGGATGATTTACCTGCTTTGCTTCATCATCTTTATGCGCACCATTATCAGTCGAGTATACTATTCTAGAATTGGACACTTATATAAATTCAAACAAATAAATTTTAAAAATGTTTCATTATAAACGATAGAAAAATACTAATTTTTTATGGTAATAACACTTCATCAATAGCAAATCAATGCCAAAAATACTTTTTAGATTTATCTCAAACCTTTTTATCTACTGTTTTTGCTTTGGGCTTAATATTTTTCCCCAATCAGATGAAAAATTAACTGGAGATATAAAGGAATCTGGTATTTATTATAAGGATATAGCATTCAATTGGAGGCCTCAACACAAAGAGCATGATTTACATACTCTAGAAATTAGGGAAGCAAAATTTTCATTTTCAGATTTGAAATTGACATATATTGATAAAGGTAAATTAACAAACGTAGGGATGACTTTTTCCGGACCTAATCTCCTGATAAAAGAATTTGTTATTCAGTCAAACGTTAGATCAAAAAATTGGATAACTACAGAGAAAATAAACCGATTAAATAAAAGAGAACGCATCCCGAAAGAGGCTATTTCAAAAATCGTAAATGCGACTGATTTATATCTTTTAGATAATGATACCCTGCCATCTGATCTTAATGAACTTATCGTTAATAATTATATTTCAATGGATGCACCTCCCTTTGATGACAATACATGGTCATACTCTCTACATTTACCTGAGAAAATTGTTTCCAAACCAACATTTTTAAATCTTGCACCCGGCAGAAGTGCTATACTCTATGACTGGAATTCAAGAAATTTCCAGATGGATCCAGAGCAAGACTCTCTTTACAATGTACCCCTTGTTGATTGGAAATATGTTTTCAAAATAAATGAAATATCACAACTATATTCCTCAGACATTGAACTAACCCTCAAGCCAGACACACTAGACATTGAGCTCATGATGAAGCGAGCACAATTCAAAATATCAGGATGTTCATTTACTGCAGTTCCTAATGATATTATTGATGATAAATCAAAAATTTCCCTTCCTGATTTAGTTCTAGAAGGGAAAAATATTGCATTCGATATAAAAAATAATAAAATCCCTACTATTCATAGAGGTAGTGGCAGTTTTAGAATTCGCAATTTTGAAATTAAAATACCTAATGATCTAAAAGGAGAGCCTGAGATACAATCCATGCTTGATGTAATGGGAATATGGAATAATTCTATGATGGTAAGGCTCCTGGAAATGGAAGTTAACCTTATCAATCAATTCACAGGAGATGTCAAATTCAAGTTCCATACACCTTTCATTAAAATATCTATCAATGGTGATTTTAGTATAAGACAAAGTGGAACAAAACCTGAGATATATTTGCATAATACTGAAATAAGGGTGCATCCAATTGCTCTTGGTATTAGAAAATTTATTAGGAACTGGGAAAAAGATAACGGTAGAAAATTTTCAAGGAAAGGTGCAACAATAGTTCTTAATCTTGACGGACCACTTGAAAAACCAACTATTAGAGGTTATTAAATAGCCTACTTCGAATACTTAAGCATCCAATTATATATGTCTTGATTTTCGTAGGTTTGAATCCATGAGTCATGGTAAACACCTCCATAGACAGTCAAAAGCACTTGGCTATTTACTGAACTTAAAGCTTGAAATATTATAATAGAATTATTAACTGGGTGAACATCATCGCGGTCACCATGAAACAGCCATATTGGAAGCTGATTGAGGCGTTGAATATTATCCATTTTGGCACCACCACATACTGGAATAATAGCGGAAAAAAGTTCAGGTTTTTTTAATGCTATTGCAAGCGTACCTAGCCCCCCCATACTAAGGCCAGTACCATAGATTCTATTTGAATCTACCCGGTAATCATTCTCTACCTCTTCTATTAAAGAGATAAGGGTAGATACAAACTCAGGTCTATCCCAATAACCCTCTTTTGGACACTGGGGTGCAATGCATATAAAAGGGAAATTAATGCCCTCATCAACCCGTTTAGGGATGCCATGAATTTTTACTTTTTCTAAATTATCTCCCCTTTCCCCTTTTCCATGCAGAAAT
>MDTB01220848.1_pt1 | contig 14340 bp, 15 predicted proteins | sample 811161 | NCBI WGS metagenome assembly MDTB01 (sample SAMN05326650, study PRJNA326480) | marine metagenome | isolation source: seawater | place: Mediterranean Sea | collected 2009
GCAAAAGAATAATGGAAGAAAAAAAATTTAAAATAGTTCAATCAAAAAAAACAAGATATATTTTACCAAATATTTTAACAATAGCCGGAGTGTGTTTAGGAATAAGTTCAATAAAGTTTTCACTAGATTTAAATTTTAGTATGGCTGTTATTTTCATAACACTCGCAGCAATTCTAGATGCTTTAGATGGTAGAATAGCTAGATTAATAAAGGGTACATCTGAATTCGGCAAAGAATTAGACTCTTTAACTGATTTTGTAAGTTTTGGAATTGCTCCTGCTTTTATAATCTATTTTTGGGAATTAAATAAATATGGTAAATTAGGTTGGGCTATAACATTAATATACTCTGTTTGTTGCGTTCTAAGGTTGGCTCGATTTAATTTAACTAAATATGAAACACATGAATCTTGGAAACAAAATTATTTTGAAGGCGTTCCTTCACCGATTGGTGCTTTATTAATATTATCTCCATTAATTTTAGAACTTACAGACTTTAATTTTTTATTTGATAAAAACTATTTCGTTCCTATTTTTACCTTAATAATTGCAATTCTTTTAATTAGCAAATTACCAACTTATTCATTTAAAAAAATTAAAATTAAACCAGCTATGACAGTTTTTATTCTTTTAGGAATTGGAGTATCATTAGTAACTTTAATGTTTTTTACTTTTGAAACTTTGTTTATATTTTGTTTTCTTTATATCTTATCAATACCTATGGCTTATTTTACTTATTTCAATAATAAGAAATCTGTTGATGCTGAAAATTCTGAGGATGAGCATGAAGATATTCTTTAATGAAAAAAAACAAAAGCTCAAAAAATTGGATAATTAAACAACACAGAGATCAATATTTTAAACAAGCAAAAAGCTCTGGTTTTAGATCAAGGTCAGCATATAAACTGCTTGAATTAAATAAAAAATTCAAATTTTTTAATAATTGTAAGACAGTAATTGATCTTGGATGTTATCCTGGTGGATGGTCTCAAATATTAAAAAAAAATCTCAAAAATTGCAAAATTTTATCTATTGATATTAAGAAAATGGAAAAAATTGACGGAGTAGATTTTTTGTGTTGTGACTTCTTAAAAGAGGAATCAAAAGAGAAGATATTAAAAAGATTGAATAGTAAGGCAGATTTACTAGTTTCCGATATGGCAGCCGATACAACCGGTAACAAGGATCTTGATTGCATTAGAACAAATGCTTTATGTGCTGAAGTAATTGAATTCTCAAGATTTGTAATAAAGGAAAACGGGACATTAATTGCTAAGCTTTTTAATGGCACAGATTTCCTAAATGTTAAAAGTTTAGCTCAAAATAAATTTCACAGAGTAAATTTTTTTAAACCAGAATCTAGTAGAGATCACTCAAAAGAGACTTATATACACTGCGCTGGAATTAAGTCTTTATAAAATTATAAAATTGTATATAAGTTTATATGGAACCAATTAAAGAAGCCCTTACTTTTGACGATGTTCTCTTGTTGCCCCAATTTTCATCGATCGTGCCATCAAATACTGATATAAATGTTAATTTATCTAATACAATAAACTTGAAACTTCCTTTTATGTCATCCGCTATGGATACAGTTACAGAGTCGAAGATGGCTATAGCTATGGCCAAAAACGGTGGAATTGGAATAATACATAGAAATTTAGAAATCAAGAAACAATGCTCAGAAATTAAAAAAGTTAAAAAATTACGTTTTAAAGTTGGAGCTGCAATAGGAACATCTCAAGTTGAATTAAAAAGAGCAAAAAATTTAATAGATTCAGGAACAGACATGATAGTAATTGATACTGCCCACGGACACAGTAAAAACGTACTAAATATGTTAAACAAAATAAAAAAATTTTCAAAAAAAATTACAATTTGCGTGGGCAATATTGCAACTGGAGATGCAGCCAAGTTACTTTATAATTCTGGAGCTGATATACTTAAAGTAGGAATAGGACCAGGTTCTATTTGTACTACTAGAATGGTTGCGGGAATAGGAGTTCCACAAATCACTGCATTATTAAATGTTAAAAGAGCTATACATAAAAAAAAAATTAAAATTATTTCAGATGGAGGAATTAAATTTTCTGGAGATATTATTAAAGCCATTGCTGCAGGCGCAGATGCAATAATGATGGGTTCAATTTTTGCAGGTACTGAAGAAAGTCCAGGCAAAAAATTTAAAATTAAAAATAAATTATATAAATTATATCGGGGGATGGGTTCGATAGGAGCTATGTCATCTGGATCTTCAGAAAGATATTTTCAAAAAAATTATAAAGATAAATCCAAATTCGTTCCTGAAGGAGTAGAAAGCAGAGTGCCATATAAGGGGAATGTTTCAAAAATAATTTACCAATTACAAGGTGGCTTAAGATCTTCTATGGGCTATATAGGAGCTAAAAATTTAAATGAAGTAAGTAAAAAATCTGAATTTATAAAAATCACAAAAGCTGGATTTTATGAAAGTATGGTCCACAGTGTTGAAACGATAAAGAGCACTACTAATTATAAATTATGAAATTAACAAATTTACTTTTCTTAATATTAATCTTTTTCTTCTCAAGTGTTAATGCTGAGATAGGTAATTTTGAAAAGGGAAAAAATCTTTATGACATTAAAAAATATGATTTAGCAAAATTTAAATTTGAACAAGATATTGTGTTTAATCCTAAAAATGAGAGAGCCTATCTTTATTTAGCTAAAATATATAATTATGAAAAAAACGACATAGAAGAAGAAAAAAATCTAAATACGGTGTTATTGCTTAATCCAAAAAACGAGGAGGCAATTTTAAATTTAGCGTACCTTAAAATTAGAAAGTCAAACTATAAGGAAACAAAAGAATTAATAAAAAATTTTAAAAAAATATGTAAAAATTTATGTCAACAATCATCTAATTTACAAAATAAACTAGATTCAGTTTTAAAAAAATAAATGTTTTCTAAAAGTAATTTGAAAAGAAAAAATAAAATAATCATTGTGGATTTTGGTTCTCAAGTTACAAAGTTAATAGCTAGAAGAGTCAGAGATTTAAAGATTTATTGTGAAGTTATCAATTTAAAAGAATTAAAAAAAATAAAGAATTTTAAAGAGATAAAAGGTATTATTTTATCTGGCGGTCCATCAACAGTTACGCAAAAAATTTATCCCAAAATATCTAAAAATATATTTCAAAAAAAAATTCCAATACTAGGTATTTGTTATGGATTACAATTAATTGCTAAAGTTTTTGGGGGTAAAATTAAAAAATCTCAAAAAAAAAGAGAATTTGGAGAAGCAATTTTACTTGAAAAATCTAAATCTACTTTATTTAAAAATTACTTTTTAAACAAAAAAGCAAAAGTTTGGATGAGTCATCAAGATGCAATTTATAAAATTCCTAAAGGTTTTAAAAATATAGCATCAACAGAAAATTCCAAATACACTGCAATACAAAATAAAAATAAAAAAATTTTTGGTATACAATTTCATCCAGAAGTTACTCACACTGAAAGAGGATTTAAAATAATAAAGAATTTTGTTTTAGACATTTGTAAAATCAAAAAAAATTGGATGATAGGTATAGAAAAAAATAGAATGGTTTTTGATTTAAAAAACAAGATTAAAAAAGATAAAGTGATTTGCGCACTTTCTGGTGGAGTAGATAGCAGTGTAGTAGCTTTATTAATTAACAAAGCAATTAAAAAAAACCTAAAATGTATTATGGTTGATACCGGCCTTTTGAGAAAAAATGAATTTAAAAAAGCATACAAAATCTTTAAAAAAAAATATAATTTAAATATTAGTGTAATAAAATCTAAAAATATTTTTTATAAGAAACTTAAAAATATCACTGATCCTGAAAAAAAAAGAAAAATTATTGGTAAATTATTTATTAATGTTTTTGAAAAAGAAGCTAAAAAATTTAAAAATGTTAAGTATCTTGCACAAGGTACGCTCTAACCAGATATAATTGAAAGCAGATCTTTTACTGGCAGCAAATCATCTAAAATTAAATCTCATCATAATGTTGGTGGTTTACCGAAAAAAATGAAACTTAAACTTATAGAACCTTTAAATGAATTATTTAAAGACGAGGTAAGAATTTTAGGTAAATCTTTAGGACTAGATAACTCTATACTAAAAAAACACCCTTTTCCTGGACCTGGTTTAGCAATAAGAATTGTAGGAGAAATTACTGAAAAAAAAATAAGAATTTTACAAGATGCCGATGATATATTTATTAATAGTTTAATAAAAAATGGATTGTATGATAAAATTTGGCAGGCTTACGCAGCTCTTCTTCCAGTAAAGACAGTTGGTGTAATGGGAGATAGCAGAACTTTTGAATACACTTGTTTGTTGCGAGCTGTTACTTCCGAAGATGGGATGACTGCTGCTAAATATGGTTTTGATAATAAGTTCTTGAGCCAAATTTCAAATAAAATTATTAATGGTGTTTCAGGTATCAACAGAGTAGTTTATGATATAACTTCAAAACCACCGAGTACTATTGAATTAGAATAATGAAAGCAAATATAAAAAGATTATTAAAAAAAAAAAATAAAAGAAACATTATATGTTTAACTTCATACTCTAAATCGATAACTAGAATCTTAGATAAATATTGTGATTTGATTTTAGTTGGAGACTCATTAGCAAATGTGGTGTATGGAATGAAAAATACTCATAATTTAAAATTAGAAACAATGATTAACCACGGTAAATCAGTCAAACTAGGTGCAAAAAAATCACTTGTTGTAGTTGATATGCCAAAAGATAGTTATAGCAATCCAAAACAAGCACTAAAAAACGCTAAACTTATTTTAAAAAAAACAGGATGTGATGCTGTTAAAATAGAGAATAACACGCACAATTTAAACATCGTAAAAGTCCTCTCTAAATCAAAAATTGATGTAATGGGACACATAGGTTACACACCACAATTTAAGAAAAAGTTTAAAGTCGAGGGGAAAAGTAAGAATGAACAACATAAGTTATTAAGTCTCGCTCAATCAATAGAGCGGGCAGGAGCATTTTCAATTGTTTTAGAGTGTATTTCAAAAATGACAGCTAAAAAAATTACAAACAGATTAAATATTCCCACTATTGGAATAGGCTCATCAAATTTGTGTGATGGACAAATATTAGTTACAGATGACATGTTAGGTATGAGTGGTTTTTATCCAAAATTTGTAAAGAAATATGCTAACTTAGAAAAAATAATTGTTAAAGCTGTAAAAAAATTTAGTAAAGATATAAAATCAAATAGGTTCCCAAGCAACAAAAATAGCTACGATTAATGAGCGAAGATATAAATAATAAACAAAAGTTTAATTTTCTTGAATTTTATAAAAAAAATAAAAATAAAGTTTTTACAATAATATTTGCTTTAATATTATCTATTATTATATTTATCGTTTTAAATGAGTTTAAAAAAAAACAAAATATTGAAATTTCAAAAAAATATAATAGCGCAAAAATATTGATTGAAAACAATGATAACCAAAAAGCTCTCAAAATTTTAGAAAATATTATTTCTAAAAATAATAGTTTTTACTCTCCATCTTCATTGAATTTAATTATAGATAATAATTTAATTGAAAATAAAATTAAAATACTAACTTACTTTGACGAAATAATATCTAATACAAAACTAGATCCTGAAACAAAAAATTTATTTATTTTTAAAAAAATTATTTTCATTGGTGATGATATTAAAGAAAATGAATTAATTACTAATTTAAAGCCTATTTTGAGGTCAAATTCTTTATTAAAAAATCAAGTCTCAGACTATATAAAAAAATATTATCTATCTAAAGGTGAGTTCAAAAAAGCAAAAGAATTTGAAATTCCACAAAATTAATGAATAAAATTATTTATTTAATAACTCTCTTTATTTTTTTAAATAATTGTTCATTTGATAATAAAACAGGTATTTGGACAGATAGTGATAAAATAGTAAAAAACAAAAATAATTCTAATCAAAACCTAGAGTATATTTTCAAAAAAAAAAATACTAATATTAAAGAAAAAGAATTATCATCAAATCAAATTTTAAAATTAGATAATCCTGAATTATTTACAGAATGGAACCAAAGTTATCAGAATAAATTTAATAATTATGGAAGTGTATCTTTCTTTAACAAAGGAAATTATAAAAAACTATCAAAAATCTCAAATGCAAAAATAAATAAAAATATACTTATATACAAAGATAATTTATTTTTTTCTGATTACAAAGGAAACATAGGTGTTTATTCAATGAACCAAAATCAACTTATTTATAAATTTAATTTTTATAAAAATAAAATAAAGAAAACTAAAAAAGATATTAAGTTAATAATTAAAGATAACATTATAATTGCCGCTGATAATTTTGGTTATATTTATTCAATTGACTATAAAAAAAATAAGTTGAAATGGGCTAAAAACTATTTAGTTCCATTTAGATCTAACTTGAAAATATTAGATAAATTTTTATTTGTATCAGATGAAAAAAATAAAATTATTTTAATTGATATAGAAAATGGTAACAAAATTGATGAACTTTATACTCAACCATCTAAAACAGTTTCTAAATTTGAAAGTAATTTAGCAATTGATAATAATAAAATGTTGTTGTTTTTATCGACTAGCGGGTCTTTATATTCATTAAATTTGATTAATACAAAAACAATTAATTGGATACAGAACTTTAAATTAGAAAATGAGATCATTTTTAATGGAAATCCTGTCACTATTTCAGAAGATAAAATATTAATTTCTACTAATAATAATATTTCTTTACTTAGCGTTAATGGGTCGAGAATTTGGGATTTAGATATAAGGTCAAGTATATCTCCTACAATTTCTGGGAACACCATTTTTACAATCAATAGTGATAATTATTTAGTATTAATTAACAGGGATACAGGTCAAATTATTTATTCAAAAAATATATTTTTATTAATTGAAAAAGATTTCAAAAAAAATTTTCAAAAAAAAATTAAAAAGATAAATTATATTTTTGTTTTAAATAATAAATTATTATTAATTTCAGATAATTCATATTTTATTGAGATCGATATTAAAGATTTAATTAAAGTTAGTTCAATTAAAAAAAAATCCTTTTACTATCTCAAGCGATATAATTTTTTTAAAAAATGAAATGATATTTATTAGTAATTCAAAAAAAATTTATAAAGTAAATTAAGTGCTTGATTTATTACTTAATAGGGAAAGTTGAGTAATTTTTTCGTTTCCAAGTTTATCTAGTGCTTTAATGGGATACTCACCAGTAAAATAATGGTCACTAAATTGAGGATAATTATTATTTCTTTTTTCTTTGAGTAAAGCATTATACAAACCGTTAACACTTAAGAATTTACAACTAGCAGAACCCAAAAAATCTGAAATTTCATCTGTATTCTTACTACTTGATAACAACTCTTTCTTAGTTGGCATATCTACTCCATAAAAATCAGGATATTTAATTTCTGGACAAGCAATTCTCACGTGAACTTTTTTTGCTCCCGCTTTATAAAGCATTTTAACTATTTTACTACATGTTGTTCCACGCACTAAAGAGTCATCTATTAAAACTACAGACTTATTTTTTAAAATACTTTTTGTAGAACTTAATTTTAGTTTTACACCAAAACTTCTAATATTTTGAGTTGGTTCGATAAAAGTTCTACCTACATAATGATTTCTTATTAATCCAAGCTCAAATTTAATGTTAGAATATTGAGAATAACCAATAGCTGCAGGCACTCCTGAGTCTGGTACTGGCACCACTATATCCGCATCTACTCCTGACTCTTTTGCAAGTTCTGCACCTAATCTTTTTCTATACTCGTAAGCACATTCACCAGATAGAATACTGTCCGGTCTAGCAAAATAAATATATTCAAAAACACAAGGTCGTGATTTTACTTTATTAAAAGGTTTAAGACTTTTTATTTCATTATTTTCAATTACTACCATTTCTCCATTTTCAACTTCTCTTACGAATTTAGCATCTACAATATCTAACGCACATGTTTCTGAGGCAAAAATAAATGAATTGCCTAATTTTCCTATAACCAAAGGTCTAATACCTAGCGGATCTCTTATTCCTATAAGCTTTTTATTTGTTAAAATTACTAATGCATAACCGCCTTGAATTTTAAATAAAGTTTCAGTTATTTTATCTACTATCTTTTCTCTTTTTGATTGTGCAATTAATTGAACTATAGTCTCTGTATCACTTGTTGTTCTAAAAATGGAACCGTTTTTAACAAGGTCATTTCTTAAAGTGATAGCATTTGTAAGATTACCATTGTGTGCTATACTTAAACCTCCGTGATACAAATCAGCAAAGAACGGTTGAATATTTCTTAAAGAAGTTTCACCAGTTGTAGAATATCTATTATGACCTATAGCTGAATTTCCAGGTAATTTTTTTATTGTTTCAATATTTGTAAAGTGATCACCAACCAAACCCTGACGTTTTTCTGAGTGAAAACTATTTCCATCAAAAGAAACAATTCCGCAACCTTCTTGTCCCCTGTGCTGAAGCGAATGCAATCCTAAAGCTACTAATCTGGCAGCATCATCATGATTTGAGACACCAAATATTCCACACTCTTCTCTTAATTTATCTGATTTAAATTTTCTCAATTTTTTCTTTCGTATCAATGAAATCCTCACTAGATGGAAACTCTTCAATTAACATTTCGCTTCCTTTATTTATTAAGTTAAATGTAAAAGCATCTTCTGCTGATATACCCCAATTTTGAAAAGGATAAAACCAATTTAATATAGAAAATATACACACGGCAACCACATAGCCTTTAAAAACACCAAATAACATACCAAAGGATTTATCTATAGAACCAACTCCTGTCCATGTCACAGCTTTACCTAGTGCTTTTCCAATCAATATTATTAAAAAGAGTGTAAATACAAAAATTGCTATTCCAAGACCTACATTGTTAATGAATTCAGACTCTATAAAGTCACTAACAACAGGTTGAAGTTTTGGAACCAATATAATTGTTATTATAGTTGATAGAACCCATTTCATAAAAGAAATTAAACTTAAAGAAAAACCTTTTAAAAAACATTGTATAATGCAATAGATAAAAATAATCATAACAATAATATCGAATAAATTAAAATTATTTATAAAATTTTCGAAAACATTACTCATTATCAAAGATTATCATCCTCTTTTCCAAAAGGTTTATAGATTAATAATAATTTTGGAAGTAAGGTTAAGACTGAAATCATAGCTAACAACATAGCTATACCTGTAAATACACCAAAATATATAGTGGGAATGAAATTTGATAAAACAAGAATAGAAAAACCAAACACTATTGTTATAGAAGTGTTTAAAATAGCAATTCCTACAGTACTATGGCATCTATCTAATGTTTTGTAATAATTATTCATTTTTTCAAATTCTTCTTTAAACCTATAGATATAATGAATACTATTATCTACGGCTATTCCAATAGTAATAGCTGCTATTGTAATTGTCATCATATCTAGAGGTATTCCCATCAAACCTATTATACCTAAAATAAAAAAAGCAGCGATGAAGTTTGGTACTACACCAATTAATGACAAGGCTACATTTCTAAATAAAATTAAAAACATTGCAAAAATACCCAGCATCACAATTCCTAATGTTAGAATTTGTGATTTAAATAAACTCTGTAACAAATTATTAAACAAAATTAATACACCTGCTAGTCTATATTCATTTTTACTTAAACCTAATTCCGTATTAATTTCATTATTAATTTTATTAATAAGATCGTTCCTACGCAAATTTTCTAAAGAGTCTTTTATCCTTACAGAAATTCTTGCCTCATCATCTTCTACCGATATGTAGGGAGAAATAATCTCTTTTTTAATTTCTTCGGGAATTTTACTATATAAAACTGCGATTTCTAAGCTTTGTAATTCTTTTTTGTTTAAATCTTCAGCAACTCTTAAAATTGAACCAAACGATAAAACTTTTCCTATTTCAGGCAAAGAGTCTAAATAATCGTGTACTTTTAAAATTTTATCCATTTTATCTCTAGTAAACCAATACTTAGACTTTTCATTTTTATTTTCAACGTCTTCATCCCATTCAGAAAATTCATCATCATCTTTCTCTTCAACTTGTTTTGCAGGAAATTTAATTATTATATTTAAAGGAGTTGTTCCCCCAAGATCATCATCAATTTTTTTCATTCCTTTATAAATTTCAGTTTCTTTATCAAAATAATTTATAAAACTATTCTCTACTTCTAATTTCGATATGCCAATAATACTAGAGATGATGATAATAAGAGTGGTACCAAAAAGAAAGCTGTCATTTTTTTTTGCTATTGAACCAAGTAATTTAGTAATCAAAGATTTTTCAGTATCTTTTATATCTATTTCATTTTCTGAAGAAAAAATGTTTAATAAACATGGCAATAGAAGAAAGGTGACTAACAAAGAGACTATCAATCCGAAAGTCATCATCCAACCAAAATCTATAATTGGTTTGATTCCACTAAAAATTAAAGAGAGAAAAGCACAAATCGTTGTTAAAACTGTGTAAAGAATAGGAAGCATCATTTTTTTACAAGCCTCAAGCACAGCTTCCTTTTTAGATAAATTTGGATTTTCTTTTTTTAATTGTAAAAATCTAACTGTTACATGAATATTCATGGCCATGTTTAATATTAACATTAAGGCAATAAAATTTGATGATATAACGGTTACTTTCCATCCAATCAATCCTAACAAACCTATCATAATGATCACAGAAGTTGCGCAACCCAATAACGGCATTATCACCCATTTAATATTTCTAAATATAAACCAGAGAGTAAGAATAATAAAAATAAAAACACCTATACCAAAAACTACAATATCACTTTTAATGTAGCTCATCATATCGTCAGCTATCATGGGAATTCCACCTAAATGTATTTTTGCACTTTCGCCATACTTGTTTATAATATTTCTTATTTCAGTTATATTTTGATGATTTCTTTTATTATATAAATTTTTATATTCCTCATACTCTTTCAAAAATTCTTTATATTTTTCCTTTTCAATATTACTTTGTTTTTTTTCTTTACTTTCAAAAAAATATTTTTCTTTTAATTGTATGTACTCATTCAAACGTTCATCTTTTTTTAAATAAATTACGACTCCTGAAGTTTTACCGTCTTTACTTATTACATAATCTTTATATATAGGGCTATTAAGTATTTCTTGAAATCCTCGATTTTTATCTAAGTTGGGATAAGAAAGAGTTTTATAATTTTTAAGTCTTTCCATTAAGGGTTCATCACTACTTTTAAGCAATGGAACGTCAATAATAGTGATTACACTGTCTACCCAAGTAAGCTTTTCAATTTTTGATTTAAGTAACTGAATATTTATAATTGTATCCTCATCAGTAAAATTTGTTATAGGAGTGTATGTTAAAAAAAGGAAATCTTTAGAGCCGTATCTGTTATTAATTTCACGAAGATATTTTAAATCTTTATCACCCTCTAATAGTAGTGCATCAGAAGATGCATCTAAATTGAAATTTTTAGAAAAATAAAGAGATATAGTTACAACTATTAAAATTAACAATAATGTAAACTTATGAAAATCTGAAACTAATTTGCTATAAAGTTTTAAAAACATAGGCAAATAAATGATATATCTTAAAATTGAAAAAAATGAAAAATTTTATTTTATCTAAGATTTCAAATCTTTGAATTTTGTGTACATTCCTTCAAATTCTACTTGTATATTTCCTGTTGGACCGTGTCTTTGTTTACCTATTAATATCTCAGCTAAACCAGCTATATCACTCATTTTTGATTGCCATTCAGCATGTTCAATTGAACCAAGTTTTGGTTGTTTCTTTTCCTCGTAATATTCTTCTCTAAAAACAAATAATACGACATCAGCATCTTGCTCTATTGATCCAGATTCTCTCAGATCCGCAAGTTGCGGTTTTTTATCATCTCGTTGTTCGACAGCCCTAGACAACTGTGATAATGCGAGCACCGGAACACCCAATTCTTTTGCTAAAGCCTTCAAACCTTGAGTAATTTCTGAAATTTCTTGAACTCTTCCATCATTTCTTTTTGAACTAGTTCTCATTAATTGAATGTAATCAACCACTATTAAACTTAAACCAAAAAGTCTTTTAATTCTTCTAGCTCTATTGCTTAACGTTGATATTGTAATAGCTGGAGTTTCATCAATATATAAAGGAAGCTCATAGATATCTCTAGAAGTTTCAATATATCTTCCTAATTCCTCTTCTGTTGCTTTACCTCTTCTTATGTCATTAGATTTTATACGAGATTGTTCTGATAAAATTCTAGTTGAAAGTTGTTCTGATGACATCTCTAATGAAAAGAATGCTACTGAAGATTTTAAATCTTTTAATTGAATATTCTTTGCTGCATGATATGCAATATTCGTTGCTAAAGCTGTTTTACCCATTGAGGGACGACCAGCTATAATAACTAAGTCTGATTTATGTAACCCACCTAATTTTTCATCTAAATCTGTCAAACCAGTAGGAACTCCAACTATACCCTGATCGTTTTTCATTGCTTGCTCTGCCATGCTTATTGATTGATCTAGCGCTAAGTTGAATTTCATAAAAGATTGAGAGAAAGAACCTCTTTCAGCTAAATCAAATAATAATTTTTCAGCATCTTCTATTATTAAATCTGATGACTTATCTTCCTCGGAGTTTAAAGTATCATCCTTTATGTTATGTGAAATTTGAATAAGTTCTCTTTTGACAAAATTCTCGTGTACTATTTTTGCATAGTCAATAGCTTGTTTTACAGATGATGAAAATCTCGTTAGCTTAACTAAGTATTCAACCCCACCAACATCATCTAAACCTTGATTTTTTTCAAAATAATTTTTTAGTGTAATTGGGTTTGCTATCATTCCTTTACTATTTAAATTTTCAATAACTTCAAAAATTTTTACGTGAATAGGATCATAAAACTTTTCAGAACTGATGATATTTGCAACTTCATCAATAATATCATTGTTAACTAAAACTGAACCTAATAAATGCTGTTCAGCTTCAATATTAGAAGGGATTTCCTGATTTTTACCCAAGTGTTTAGCAATATCTAATTTTTCCACATTTTTATACTAGTCTAATCAACAGTATTTAAAACTTTAAGTTACACACCTTTTTTTCAACCTGTGGAAAAATCTATTTATTTTGTAGCTTATCTAACTTTTCTATTAAAAGAAAAACTTTTGTCTGGACTTCAGAATGAAGGACAATGTTGATATCAAATTGACCAATTTTATTAATTTCTTTTTTTATTATTATTTCAGATGGTCCAATTTCAGTTTTTAATTCATCAAATATAATTTTTGAAATCTCTTTAGGTTTGATAGAAGCATATAAATCACCATTTTCCTTAATTGCTTTATAAACTTTAATTTTTTTATTTTTAATTTTATTCGCCTTTTCAACAAATTTATTTTTAATTTCTGTGTTTTTCTTTGTTAATTCAGATTTATTTTTATTTACTAATTCAATATTCTCTTTATTTGCTCTTAAAGCTTTATTTTTTTTTAATAAAAAGTTTCTTGCATAACCATTTTTCACATTTACAAGGTCACCAATTTTCCCAAGCTTTGATATATTTTCTAATAAGATTACTTGCATAAATTTTTAAAGTATTCCTAAAATTTTTGCTTTTTTAATTTCTCTAGCCAATTTCTTTTGTTTTCCTAGAGAGACATTGCTTATTTTAGAAGTTATAATTTTATTTGTTTCAGTTATGTATTTCTGAAGAAGAGCTACATTTTTGTAATCTATTACAGGTGCATTTTTAACAGAAAAAGGACATTTTCTGGAAAATCTCATGTCATTTTTCTGGAATAAACTTAATTTATTAAGTGAATTTTTTGAATTTTTAAAGTTTTTTTTTCTTTTTTTCATTAATTTTTATTTTTTGTGAAATATTCAGTTTTTAAGTCTAAGTTTTTATATTTAACTGTAAGAAACCTTACAATATTATTATCAAGTTTTGTTTTAGATTTTATCTCATCCAGGGTTGTTGGCTCACCTTCTATTTTAAAGTGTAAAAAATATCCTTTAGTATAGTTTTTAATTTTCCTTTTAAAATTCAATAAGCCCCATTTCTCAATTTTTAGTACTTTCCCAGAATTTTTATTTATTAAATCTTCATATTTCTTCTCAATAGTATCCACATCTTTTTGAGAAAGATTCTGTTTAGCTATAAGTGTATGCTCGTAGAAATTCATATAAATAAGTATTAATATTAAGCGGGTTTTATACTATTATAAAAAAGTCATTTCAACATTAATTATAAGCATGTATATCAATTAA